>PVMK01125006.1_pt1 | contig 124954 bp, 128 predicted proteins | sample 1853481 | NCBI WGS metagenome assembly PVMK01 (sample SAMN08533507, study PRJNA380276) | Marine sediment metagenome, whole genome shotgun sequencing project.
GCACATCTGATGGTCCCAATCGGAGCCCGCGACTGACTCTGGACAAAATTGACCCATTAAGCCCCGTCGACCGCGGCGGGGCTCTTGTTGCACAGCACATGTCCGCTGCTGGCCGAAAGCAGCCACTGGGCTGCTAAACTGTTGAGAGGCTGCTTTTGACCCAAAGCGGCCGGTCACATCTGAATCGATATTTCCCGATAAATTCGCGATTAGACGGAGCGGAAACAATGACACGAATAATAAAAATTGCTGCAGCCGCATTCATAGGCGCAATGGGCCTTCTCTTTTTCTTGGACAACCTGTTCAATTTGCAGTCTGCATATACGGTCACCTCTTTTGTCGTGTCCGGGGCAGAGCAACCGTACTACAAGATTCTCGGGCCAACTGTGCACGCTAGTTGGCTTACGTGGCTGTCGTTGTTCACAATCATGGCGGGAGAGCTTGCGGTTGGTGTTCTTGGCTTTCTCGGCGCGCTTCAGATGATTAAAGCTAGAGCCGGATCACAGGATGGCTTTGATACTGCTAAATCGTATGCGCTTGCTGCCGGCGCACTAGGGATGATCGTCTGGTATGGGTTTTTCGTCGTACTTGGTGAGGCCTATTTTCATATGTGGCAGACAGAGACTGGTCTAGCCTCTGTCGAGGGGGCATTTCGCTACGGTACTGTTTGTGCCGTCTTGATGTTTTACATTGGTTCCAAAAACGACTAGCGGATATTGAATGCCGACCGGCCGCTTCTGGCCGAAAGCAGCCTGTCGATTGGAACAGGGTTGAGTGGCCGCTTTTGGTGAAAGCAGACGTTAGTGACCCGGGCACTTTGAAGGACAGTTAAATGAGACAAAAAAAAGTTGAAAGAGAATTTATTCGTCGTGTGCTTGTTCCATTGTGTGTACTCGTTTTCACTAACAGTTTTGCGGGACAAAAAAACGATAACCCATCGGGCGATCCAATCGACTTGGAAGGCGCGACACTGATAGTGGATGAAATACCTGGGCTTATTGACGGTGATCGTGATTATCCACCAGGTCGACTATTGCACCTCGCAGCAAATGGGTCTGTAATCTTCGAATCGAATATGCTCAAAATGCCCTACGACGCGGTTCGCATGGGGGATGGTAGTTATTGGGTAAGCCTCATCCGAGAAAACGCACTCTGGCGCATATCGCAGGCCAGTGAGACGCTGGCTGTTATTCCCGTTGGAGGTTACCCCTGTGCATTCGAACTTTTACCTAACGGGAATATTCTGGTGGCGGGGTGGGACGACGATGTGCCCGGGTTTGTCAAAGAATTCAATTCGTCCGGCGAAATTGTCTGGCAGATACTCGATCTAAAGTGGCCCTGGAAGGCTGAGCGCCTCGCGAACGGGAATACACTTATTGCCGACGCGGGCACAAACCGGATATTCGAGGTCAACGCGAGGAAAGAGGAAGTTTGGGCGATCGAGAATCTCGGTCCGCAAGAGAATCGATTGTTTGACGGTCTAGGTCCTGTATACGTTCAAAGAATTGAGAATGGCAACACACTAGTGTCCATCAGAGGCACCAGCCAAATCGTGGAATTCGATCGGTCGGGAGATGTCGTTTGGGAAGTCGGTGACGATCTTGTGCAGGCGCCGTATTCAGCGGTGAGACTGAAAAACGGAAACACATTAATTGCTGATACCGGAAACGCCCGCGTGATAGAGATTGACAGAGACAAGAAAATCGTTTGGAGAAAAGATGGCCTCGGATATCCGGCAAAGGCTTATCGAGAAGAGAGGTGATATGTCGTCAACCTACGGACGATTAGAGCTAATCGATCAAGGAAGAGCTGAGTAGTACGAATCTGAGCGGCTGCTTCTGGCCGAAAGCCGCCCCTGGCGGTAGCTAAATTGACCAGTTTGGAACTGTCCGCTTTACTCCAATACCAGCCACTCAGATGGTAGGATTTGGAAACTATTGAGTGGCTGCTTTTGACCCAAAGCAGACGTTCGCTTGAACACGGCAAGTGGCCGAATTTTCATCTACAGACGCGACCGACTTAGTGGTTGTTTTTCACCCGACTAGGAACCATTGAATGATATTACGACGTCTAGCGGAGCACCTCCGCCACGACAACTGGTTCACGGTCATTCTAGAGTTGGCAGTCGTAGTGGTTGGGTTATTCCTCGCGTTCCAGCTCGATCGTTGGTATGAGTCGCAACGGAGCAAGTCTGATCTGCAAGCACACCTAGTGTCTTTGGCAGAGGATTTCACGGAAAATGAAACACGACTTACTTCCGCAATCAGCATGGGCAAGCAAGAGATGGAAGCGGCCATCACTCTTCGCGCTGAGATACGCAAAGATAGTCCGGACCTGTCGGTCTCTGAACTCAACCAATTGATTTCGCTAATTTCTTCACTTCCTACATTTCATGCAGTAGACCTTGCATATAAAAACCTCATTAGCGGCGGCACGTTGGCAGATTTGCTGAGCTCGGACCTCAAAAAGGAACTGGCGGAATTTTATGCAGCTCACGAATTAACCAAACTGATCCAAAATACGCAGGAACTACAATACGTCACAATTTGGCAACCATACGCACTAGACAATCTCGACTATGCGGCAAGTAACACAAAGCAAGGCTTGATGAGGGACGATACGGCTCTACGGCCGTATATCGATCCTGACCTAGTACTTAAGGCGATGAAGACCAAGCAGTTCGAGAACATTATAGTAATTCAATGGGAAACGGCTGAAGATTTAGTATACGACTGGTCCCGACTTCTGGAGAGAGTAAACCGCATACAGGCCATGCTTGCCTCGCCAAATTGATGGCCTAAACGTCCGCTCCTGGCCGAAAGCGGACATTAATTTTGTTCCGTATTCATTGATCTGAACGACCGCTTTTGGGAAAAGCGGACAAGAGGGATTGTCAGGATAGTCGAACAAGTGTTCGGCTATTTTAAGTCCGAATCCACTTAATATTCAACATAAGATATATTATATGCCTGCGAGATAGAGCGGCCACTCGGCAATGTCAGGTTTCCCCCAGATAAAGCAGAGTTACCGTCAGCCGGTAGCCATTTGCTGAACTTGCTTCCCGAGCCATTGAAGACTTTCTTCGATCTCGACTGTCCAGGGATGTCCGAAGCTCAGGCGGATGAAATTTTCATAACGACGGCACGGTGCAAAAATCAGGCCCGGGTGCAATACTGATTCCGGCTTCAATGGCCGCATTGAAGAGTTCCTCGGAATTTACGTTTTTCGCCAGTTCCAGCCACAACACCGAGCCGCCGACCGGTTTCGAGGTTCTAGTTTCAGGAGGGAAGTATTGGGCCACACAAGCGCTCATACGCTCCGCGTTTTGCCGCAGTACGGGCCGCAGTTTCTTCAGGTAGCGATCGTAGTCGCCGCTGGCAAGAAATTCGGCCAACGTTAGTTGCTGCAACAAACCGGACGTGCAGGAAAAGGATCTTTTAAGTCTCCTGATGCGATCTTTATGACGGCCTGCAAGCAGCCAGCCAATGCGATAACCGGGTGCAGCTGTTTTTGAGAATGAACCGACTGTCAGCACGTTACCGCTCTTTGAATAAACGCCTGCAGGTTTCGGTCGGTGCCCGTCGAATAACAACTCGCCATAAACATCATCTTCAATCAGAGCAATCCCTTTTTCATCGATGATGCTGACCAGTTCGCGACGTATTTCCTCCGGCATGCTGACACCGAGTGGGTTACATAGAGTAGTGGAGAACATGCAGGCTTTGACAGGGGTAGGCGTCCAGGGTCTTGCGTAATGCCGAGAGCATTACGCCTTCTTCCGGGCAAGTCTCAACTTCGATGGCGAGCATGCCCAGGCTGTCTATCAGCTCCAGCAGTCCCGTGATAGGTGGGCGATTCCACGGCAATGACATCGCCTTTTTCCGCGACTGCCTGCAGCGCGAGCATAAGCGCTTCCTGCCCGCCATTGGTAATGCATACGTCGCCCGGTTCAACGGTAATGCCTATGGTGTCGAGGTAGCGATATGCGATCTGACGTCGCAGACCCGGTTCTCCCAGGGTTGGTGCATAAGTGATGCTGCGCTCTGCGGCTCTGGCCATCACGCGTTTCATGGCCCGGTGCAGCCCTTTCGCTGCCGGTTTGGCCATACAGGGGTTTGCGATTCCAAAAGGCACGACATCCGGTTGCTGCAGGCCATCGTAGACGCGGTCCATCAGGCTGCGACAGGCTACTGGTATGGGTTGTGTCGATTGCGAGAATTTTGGTGCGGGCCTGACCATTTCGTTGCCGGTCTGCCCACGGACGTAAAACCCGGATTGTGGACGTGATTCGACCCGGCGCTGTCGCTCCAACTCAATATAAGCCTGGCGCACGGTCGGGACGCTGACGCCAATACGTTTGCTCATGCGGCGCAGGGAGGGCAGGCGGTCGCCTGGCCGGAGCGTACCGACGTCAATATTTTCGCCTATTAAATCAATAACCTGCCGGTACAAGTACGCACTGCCCTGTTTGTCGATGGCCAACATGAACTGTTCACCTTGCATTTCGTGAAAACTGCGTCTGTTATAGACCCAATAGAAGCGTAAAGTCAAGTGCCATGAACACAGGTTCCACGCAGGAGGCCAATATGAAGATCACCAGACACACGTTAAATCAGCTCAATACAATGTCAGCACCAAGCGAGCCTTCGGCTCAGATTGCGTGCTGCGCGAAGAAGACCGGACAGGGTCGTCGCATGGCATGGAGAAATGCTATCGACTGGCTGACGTCGCCTGCATTCCGCTTGCATCAGTACAGAAACATTCATACACAGATGTTGCATGGCGCATTGTGCACTGTCGATTGCGGCCACCCGCATGAAAACAAGGACGGCTCCGATAATGAGTAACTGGCTGCTCTATGTGGTAACCGTGCTCGTATGGGGCACGACCTGGATCGCTATCGAATTTCAGATTGGCGATGTCGCGCCCGAGGTATCGGTGTTTTACAGATACCTTTTCGCTGCCGTCCTGTTATTTGGCTGGTGCCTGGTCCGCAATCTGCAACTACGATTCAATCTGCGTGCCCACAGCAGGTTCGTATTGCTCGGTTTGCTGTTGTTTTCGGTAAATTACATCGTGACCTATCACGCGCAGCTGCATATCACCTCAGCACTTACGGCGATTGTGTTCTCAACGATGTTGTGGATGAACATCATTAACGCCCGACTGTTCTTCGGTACTCGTATTGACAGGAGCACTATCACGGGCTCGATCCTGGGCATCGCCGGGATCATGTTTCTGTTCCTGCCTGAAGTTGAGAATCTGTCCCTCGCCGATGCAACGCTGTACGGGACGGGGCTGGCATTTCTCGGTGCGTTAATTGCGTCGCTTGGCAATATGGTTTCACAAGGCGCGCAAAAAGACGGGCTGCCAATCGTTCAGTCGAACGCCTGGGGAATGTTTTACGGTGCTGTTTTGACTGGCTCCATAGCGTTCGGTCAGGGCCAGGACTTCTTTTTCGACTGGACTGCGGAATATACGATCTCGCTTGTGTACCTGACGATTTTCGGTTCCATCATAGCCTTCGGCAGTTACCTGACTTTGTTGGGGCGCATCGGAGCAGACAAGGCCGGCTACGCGATGGTGATGTTTCCGGTAGTAGCAATCGTCATATCAATAGTTCTTGAGGAAATCACTTTGAGTGGGCAAATCATTGCCGGTGTCAGTCTCGTCTTACTGGGCAATGTGCTGATTCTGCGGGCGCGATCGGCGACGACAGGTGCATCCACAGAACGCGTTGTCGCAAAGCGCTCACTGCGTTATATCTTTCGCAGGCAGCGACAGTTGTAATCAGCAAGTGAGCGCGGCGTGCCGGAATGAATTATCCGGCACGCCACGCCGCGAACAGGTCTAGTGGTTATCCCCACCGTGCCAGGCAACGAACTTCCATGCATCGCCATCGCGGACCAGGATGTCCGTATACCGCCCGTTAGTGACTTCGACCTTCTTGTCTTTGGTTTGCACAGCGTTCGTATACAGATAATGCGCCACCGCCATATCACCATGTACCACGATCGACAGTGGATAAAGTTCGTGCGTCAGTCCCTTTTGCTGGTCGTTATTAAACTCCCGCCACATACTTGCTGATGCCTTGCCTCTGGGGGCCGGAGAGGATTTCCCCCAACCCATGAAGTCTTCGCTGATCATCTCGTCCACCTGATCGTTGTCGGCGCGTTCTTCGGCCGTCCAGATTGCCTCCACCGTTGCCCATACCGCCGCCTCGTCATCGCTGGATTGCTGCGCCATGCCGGAAACGGGGGCCAATAGAAGAATTGTTACCAGCACTGCGCCAAGCCTGTAGATTAACGTCATCGCTCTGTTCCTTTTGCATTGTCGTAACCAAAGAATGTGGACATTCTAGTCCCAATTGAGCACTTGGCAAATTTGACTGCAGGCTTATCGTGTGTCGGACGGCGGTCCAATGAAGTCCGCAAGACTCTTGCGATTCGAGTTATCGAACAATATCTCACCGTAAATGCGTTTGAGATCGGCGCCGGACAGATAGTCCGGATGATGAATCTCGGTGATCGTCGCATAGTTGTAGGACCGGTCGTTCTTGCTGACGACAAAGAGATAGACATCGGCTGCCAGGTGCTGCGGTAAATTTACGCACATCGATTCGCCTATTTCCGTGTAAGTCGCCGGAACAAGGAATTCGCCAATGAACAAGTGGCGTTTATCAATCGACCATCCTGCATCACGAAATACTTCACCGATTGATCCGCCGGCTTCGATAAGTGCATGTTCGGTTCCGAGAGTGGACTTCGCTGCCTCGATAAAATCGACAACCGCATAGGTGCGTGTTGTTTTGTCGCTGCCAGCGCTGCTGTACAGGCTTGAAACCCGACGGTTTTCGTCGTTGGCGAGGACATCCACGCCGTAACTGCCAAAGGTTTGCCGGATTCGGTCACTATTGAGTTCCGACCTGGTTTCCTGATTCGCGCAAGCGACAACGCAAAGAGCCAGGCCGAGCGCCATGCACAATCGATAACTGTGCTGACCGGACAGCTGTCTAGGGATTCCACTGAGCAAAGAAAAAAACGTTTTTCCCGAACCTTGCATCACTTCCATCTCACTGGGATAACTACATATCGTTAAAGTTAAATTTAGCCGCCATAGTAGGCGTTTTCCGACCAGGGAGTTTGCAGTATGCGTGCGATGTATCTCAATGAGATTACGCGTTTGGCAGACAACAACACACCGCTACAACTGGTTGAGGTGCCCAGGCCGACTGTAGGCGATGGTGAGATTTTGATCCGGGTCGCGGCCTGTGGCGTCTGTCACACCGAGCTTGACGAAATCGAGGGGAGGACATCACCCGCGGCATTACCAATTATCCCCGGGCATGAGGTTATTGGTTACGTCGAAAATATCGGCGCAAAGGTGACCAGGCACAAGGTCGGTGACAGGGTCGGCGTCGGCTGGATTTTTGCAGGCGATGGTAGCGAAAAAGAGAACCTGAGCAGTTCTTTTGTAGCGACCGGGCGAGACGTTAACGGCGGATATGCAGAATTCATGACCGTCGGTCAGAATTATGCGTTCAGCATTCCCAAAGTTTTTTCGGATGCCGAAGCTGCGCCGCTTTTGTGTGCTGGCGCAGTTGGCTATCGTGCGCTCAGAATCGCCGGTCTGCACGATGGGGATTCGCTTGGATTGACCGGTTTCGGTGGTTCGGGTCACCTGGTAATGCAGCTGGCAAAACATTTGTACCCGAAAAGCGAAATTCTGGTCTTCGCCAGGAGCCACGCGGAACAGGAATTTGCGCGGGAGCTTGGTGCAACGTGGGCCGGAGACATCGATGCAGAGCCACCCAGGCAGCTTCACGCAATCATCGACACGACACCAGCCTGGCGGCCAGTTCTGGCTTCGCTTGAAAACCTCGAGCCTGGTGGCAGGTTAGTGATCAATGCGATACGCAAAGAAAGCGCCGATCGAGCGGTCATGGCTGAAATAGATTATGCGGCGCACCTTTGGATGGAAAAGGAGTTGAAGACCGTTGCCAATGTCACAGGAAACGACATTGCTGAATTCCTCTCTGTCGCGGCCGAAATCCCGCTCAGGCCGACCGTACGAACGTATCCACTGGAGCGGGCGAATGAAGCCCTGTGCAATCTTCGCGAAGGCCATATACGGGGCGCGAACGTACTGCTGATGGAATCAAACCACTTAGAAAACAACTAGTAATGAGATATAGTTAATGTCAATACTCTAGTCGGATCTGAGGATCTCCACCGTCAGGTGAGTCTCAGCAAACATTGAGTTGGTGATCAGGCATGAGCGCTCCGCCTTGTGCAGCAATTTTTCACCCTTTGCTGCGTCTGCATCGCTGGCAATCGTCAGGCGCGCGTGCGCTGTAAAAGCGCTGAACCGCAGCCCGCCATCCACTTTATCCAGGGTGCCATCGACGCTGCACTGAAGATCAGACCATGCAAATTTGGACGCTCTTGCTATCGCCCTGAATGAAAGAATAAAACAATCTGCGACGGCTGCGACCAGCAGGGTTTCCGGCGACCAGAGATCACCGGGTCCACCGAAGGCTTCCGGTGGCGCTGACATGACGGATTCCAGCCCGTCGCTGGAGAGCGTTACGTTTGATTCTGCTGCGGACGCCGCAGAGACGACGTACGAATGTGGCAATTGATGCATGTGTTGATACTCCGCACAGCGTTTGTCCATCGCGCCATGCCTTGACGTTATAATCATTGGACTGCAGGCATTCTTGAACTGTCAGCCTGCGAGAGCAATCGGGATTTTCCACAATGTCGGATGAATTGTCATGTTATCGATGCGCTGCCAGCCTGGCTGAGCTTACGCCGCCTTTATCCCGCCAGGATGAGTGCCCGTCATGTTCTGTCTATCTGCATGTCTGCCGAATGTGTGATTTTTTCGATGCGCATGTTCCAAAGCAGTGTCGGGAGGACGATGCAGAAGAGGTAACCGAGAAGGAGCGCCCGAATTTCTGTGACTGGTTTGAACCAGGTATTATCGCTTTTGACGCGAAACGCGCAGGAGAGGCTACAAAGGCCCGGGATGGGCTGGCTGCGCTGTTTGGCGAGGGCGATGGGCCGCAAGCAGAAACCGGCGAGCAACAAAGTGCCGCCGAGGACCTGTTTAAATAGGCAACAGGCATGCAGATCGATCGTCGAAAATTCCTGAAAATATCCTCTGCCGTGGCGGCTGCACCACTTTTGCCAGCTTGTGACGGCGCTGAAGTCGTGTCTGCCGCAGGTGTGCCGCGTAGCCGATTCAATGCGGAATCGACTGCAGAGGAAGTAACGGCGGGCCTGGATCTGAAGGGTAAAATCGCTGTTGTTACCGGCTGCAATTCCGGAATTGGCTACGAAACAATGCGCGTTCTTGCCCTGCGTGGCGCATACGTCATTGGCACCGGGCGCACAATGGAAAAGGCACAATCCGCATGTGCCAGCGTTAAGGGGGTCACCACGCCGGTTCAGCTGGAACTTGCGGATTTCGACTCAATAGTCGCCTGCGCAGAATCCATCAGTTCGCTTAATGCACCGATTGATATTCTGATTTGCAACGCAGGTATGCGTGGTGACCGGAGAGAAGTCGTAAATGGTGTGGAAAAGGCTTTCGCGGTCAATCATCTGGGCCATTTCCTGCTGGTAAACAGACTGCTTGAGCGGCTGTATCTTGCCCCACAGGGGCGAGTGGTTGTGGTTGCCAGCCGGGCGGCCTATCGCGGTGCGCCCGCAGATGGCATCCAGTTCGATGACTTGCGTGCCGTGCAGGAATACAGCGACAGTCGTGCCTATGGACACTCGAAACTCGCCAATGTCCTTTTTTCCCTGGAGCTTGCGAGGCTTCTCAAAGGCACCCGAATTACCTCCAATGCACTGCATCCAGGCGTCATTAATACCAATATCGTGAGAAACCTGTCCGCCATCGTGCGCTCAGGTTTTGCCCTGTTGACCAAAGTAAGTGGCAAGACGATCGAGCAGGGCGCTGCTACAACCTGTTTCGTGGCGACAGCCGAATCACTTGGCAACGTAAGCGGAGAATATTTCGAAGATTGCAATGCCGTGAATGTGCTGGGCGATAATCACATGCGTGATACGGAACAAGCCGCTCGATTGTGGCTATTATCCGAAGAACTGACGCGTGACTATCGGGTGAAACTGAAACGACCGGATCCGACAAAGTTTCGCAATGGCGCTCGCTATAGCGATGGCGGCGAATTACCAGCCAAACTGAATCAATAATAAAGAGCGTAAATGAATGGTTAATCACAAAGTCATCCGGATGGTCGTTGCGCTCACTATCGGGATTTTTTTAGCGCTTTTTTCCTATCAGCGATTTACTGAGCAGGAACCGGGGCTGGAACGGTCCCTGGAGGAGGCGGCAGTTCTGGCCGGGCGGGAAATACTGCGGGAATTCGTCGCTGTCGAAGATGAGATCGAGATCATCGATGCGCTGGCGCCAAGTCGGGTTATTGGCAAGGTTTACATCTATCCGGCTGATCCTGGCTGGCAGCTGTCTGGTTTCTATCGTCGCAACCGTGGTGACCGGAATGATCGCTGGCACCCCTACCTGATGTCGCTCGATCCCGGACTAATGCTGATCACGCTGTCCGTTAAAGATACCGATTCGCAGTTAATTGCGACTGCGGCCAGTGATCCGAGGTTTTCAGTAGATCCCTGAGAAGAGTCTCATGATTACTGCCTAAACGATCCAGGCGATCATTGCCAATAATGTGGCTGCGTAAGCGGCACCCAGTACCATGACACTTGTCTCGATTTGCTGGCAATTTCCGTGGTTTGTCATTTCGTTCCCCAACTCATTAACTTGAGGTTCGAATATTGTTGGAATGCACCCGCAAAGAATTGATGGAACCCTGACGATTCAGCGATGACGACCTGATGATTAGCTGATGACTGGTAACTGACTGTTTTTACGCCGATTCATCAGGCAGCAAAGGGCCTCCTTGTGCCTCGAAAAAGTAACTAAACGTTTTTGGCAGTTGATGCATCAAATGATCATGCAACTATAGAAACGGGGACCGCGTACTTCGCGAGTCCAGTGCACAGGGGTTAACAAGCTGAAAATTGCCGATACATCAGCGCAGGATGTGGTGCTGGAGCCAAAAAGCCGCAAGCGGAGTTATCTCATTGGCGGGTAGCAGCCTGCTGGTAATGCTGGTCATCGCCTGGATTCTCATTCCAACCATCAATCGCTGGGCCTCTGCAACGATGACAGTGCCACTGGAGCGACTGCGTATCGCTGAGGTCACCCGCGGTGATCTGATTCGGGATGTGTCTGTCCAGGGGCGCGTCATAGCGGCAATCAGCCCAACACTTTATGCCCCGGCCGCCGGCTCCATAACGTTACAGGTTGATGCTGGCGCCACGGTAGTGGAGGGGCAGGTTTTGGCCATAATTGACAGCCCGGAACTCGCCAATCAGCACAAACAAGCCCAGGCAGCAGAACAACAGCAAGCGATGGAGCTTGAGCGACAGAGAATTGAATCGCGCCAGCTCGCGCTGGACAAGCGCAAAGCTGCCGATCTGGCGGAAGTGGCGTTAATAGCGGCCAAGCGTGAAAAAAGGCGTGCCGACCAGGCTAACGAAGTTTCTGTCATATCGGTCATCGATTTTGAAATGGCACAGGACGAATTGCGCAACGCAGAGCTGGCCTATGAGCATGCAGTAGCAGACGCAAATTTGTTCGATGAGCGGCTAGCATTCGAATTGAAGGTTAGCGAACTCAAATTGCAGGGACAGACACTGCTGGTGGAGGACCTGCAACGCCAGGTTAATGCTTTGTCGATCGAATCGCCGGTGAGTGGCATTGTCGGGGACCTGCTGGTCAGCCAGAAGGCAGCGGTTTCGCGAGATATGCCGGTCATGGCAGTTGTGGATCTCTCGCGTTTCGAAATTGAGGCGCAGGTACCTGAGAGTTATGCGGACGACCTCGGCATTGGCATGACAGCAGAGATCATTGTGGGCAACGAACGCTTCCTGGGGCGACTGGTCGCAGTCTCGCCCGAAATCGTTAACAGCCAGGTTGGTAGTCGCATCCGTTTCGGCGATCGAATGCCGAAGAATATTCGCCAGAACCAGCGCCTGACGACCCGAATCCTGATTGAAGAGAGACCTGGTGTGCTAATGCTGCAGCGTGGCCAGTTTCTTGAGAGTGGCGGCGGACGCACTGCATATGTGCTTGATGGTGAAGGTCTCGCTATCCGCAGACGCATAACGATCGGCGCGCGCAGTCTGAGCGCGGTGGAAATCACAGACGGTCTCAAAGAAGGTGACCGGGTGATTATTTCCAGTGTTGATCAGTTTCGGGGTGCCGACTCCGTATTGATTACCGACTAATCATTGCATTTACGAAGGAGTTTCAAGCAATGCTAAGCATGCAAAATATTTCCAAAGTTTATCGAACTGAGACGGTTGAGACGCACGCACTCCGTGAGTTTTCCCTGGAAGTCGATGAAGGCGAATTTGTTTCCGTTAGTGGTCCCTCCGGATCAGGCAAAACGACTTTCCTTAATATCGCCGGCTTGCTGGAGGACTTCACTGATGGCGTTTTCAAGCTTGATGGAAAGAATGTTGCGGGGCTCAACGATACTCAGCGCTCGCGCATGCGCAATGAAAAGATCGGTTTTATCTTCCAGAGTTTCAACCTGATCCCGGAACTAGATATCTTTGATAACGTCGACGTGCCACTTCGCTATCGCGGGTTCGACCGCGCAGAACGAAAAAAACGCATTGACCACGTGATTGACATGGTTGGGCTGGCTGCCCGCAGCAAGAGTTTGCCATCCCAGTTATCAGGGGGCCAACAGCAACGTGTTGCGATCGCCCGCGCCCTGGCCGGTGAGCCGCGCTTTCTTGCTGGCGGATGAGCCGACCGGCAACCTCGACTCGGAGATGGCAGAGAGCGTCATGCAGTTGCTCGAGCAGATAAACCGCGACGGCACCACCATCATCATGGTGACGCATGAGCCGAACCTGGCGCTACGCGCACAAAGAAATATTTACGTCCGCGACGGACGCATCAGCACCGCCGAGCCTTCGATGCAGCTCGCGGTCAGCGGCTAAGCAAACGGCGGAGTTGCAGAATGTTTCGTTATTACCTGAAGCTTGGCGTCTTAAGCATTCGCCGAAACCCGATACTCAGTGCGCTGATGGTTGCGGCAATCGCCACCGGCATTGGCGCGTGTATGACAATCGTCAATATCGACTACGTCATGAGTGGCAATCCGATTCCACACCGGTCAGATGTGCTTTTCCATGTGCAACTGGATAGCTGGGATCCCGACAATGCGGCGGATGGTGGTAACTTGCCGCCACCGCAGGTGACATATCGTGATGGCACGGCTCTCCTTGCAGCGAAAAAAGCCAGGCGCCAGGTTCTGAGCTACCGGTCAGGCCGGGTGATACAGCCTGCCGACGCCGATCAACTCCCATTCATGGTGGAATCGCGGAGTACAACCGCCGATTTTTTCCCGATGTTCGACACACCGTTTGTTTACGGGAGTGGTTGGGATAGTGCCGCCGATGAGTCGCAAGCGTATGTCGTCGTCATTAACAGGGAAATTAACGAGCAGCTGTTTGGCGGTGAAAATTCAGTTGGCCAATCAATCGTGATGAATGGTGATACCTACCGCATCACTGGTGTGATGGATACCTGGGAACCTACGCCGAAATTCTACGACGTCAATAACCAGACATTTGGCGATGTTGAGGAGGTCTATTTCCCTGTTGGTGTCAGCGTTGCAATAGAGGCTAATAACAACGGCAACACGAACTGCTGGAAGCCAGTCGATGGCAATAGTTACGCAGCGTTTCTGAATTCGGAATGTGTCTGGATGCAATTATGGGTCGAATTGCATGGCACTCAGGAAAAACAGGACTATCACGCGTTTCTTGATGCTTATGCCGAGTCACAAAAGGAATTGGGCCGTTTTCCAAGACCGCTAAACAATCGACTAAACAACGTGATGGAGTGGCTGGCAGTCGAAGAAGTGGTGGATGATGACGTGCAGGTTCTGTTGGGGCTTGCAGTGCTGTTCCTGGTCGTTTGTTTGCTTAATACCATTGGTTTGTTACTGGCGAAAATCATGCGGCGATCCGGTGATATTTCACTGCGCAGGGCGTTGGGTGCATCGCGTCGCGCAGTATTTGCTCAATACATTGTGGAAGCTGGATTGATCGGCCTGGCCGGCGGCATTTTCGGTATTGGCATGACGTGGCTGGGATTACAGGGGATCAGGGGCCTGTATGGCGAGTTCGACTTCATCAGCAAGCTGGTCACGATGGACTGGACCATGATCTTTGCAGCCATTGGCCTTGCCATTGTGTCTGCGCTCGGCGCCGCCCTGTACCCGACCTGGCATGCCTGTGGCATTCAGCCAGCAAGCCAACTCAAAACGCTCTAAACAAAAGTAATCATATAGTCACGCAGAATCGTGACGGAGACAAAGATGGAAATTGGACCGATCTGGCGAGCACTACTGCGTAACAAGAGCAGTTACATTCTGATCGCCCTGCAAATCGCTGTGACCATGGCCTTGATGGTCAACGCTATCGCCATCATTCAGGAGAGAACGCGCCTTATGGGGCGTCCGAGTGGTGTTGATGAGGACAATATTTTCAGTTGTACAGCACCAGTTTCGACCGGAACTTGAGTTTCAATCGATGGTCGCCGAAGACCTGGACGCAATCCGCAATTTTCCGGGTGTGGTCAATGCGGTCATGACCAACTCACTGCCGTTACGTCAGGGCGGCTGGTCACAGGGACTGCAGACTGAGGCCGGAGACGACATCGACGGCATTGGCGTCGCAATCTATTTCGTTGATGAGCAGGGTATCGATACGTTTGACGTTGACCTTGTTGCTGGCCGCAACTTTGCACCGACAGAGGTTAACTGGTTTGATCCGGATGGCGGTCCGAAATGGCCAGGAGTGGTCGTGATTACCCGCGCAATGGCGGCAGAGCTGTATCCCGATAGCACACCTGAAGAGGCGGTCGGCAAGGTCGCCTATATCGAGAATGACATTCCGATCACGATAGTTGGCGTTATAGATCGCATGCAGGCGCCGTGGAAGGGCTGGAGTGGCCTGGAACGATCGCTGCTGGTGCCAATGAAGCGCGGGGATGGTTTTGCTCGCTATGTAATACGAACCGAACCAGGCTCACGTGATGCGTTGATCCCGCAGATCGAAAAGATGCTGGCCGAGGGCAATACCGGTCGCATTGTCGATGGCACGAGGACGATGACCGAGATCAGGCATCGGGCATACCTCGGTGATGCGGCGATGATCAAGCTGCTGGTCTTCATCGTATCCCTGCTGACAGCGATCACCAGCCTTGGCATCGTTGGTTTGGCGAGCTTTAGTGTTGCGCGACGGACCAAGCAGATTGGAACGAGAAGGGCGCTTGGGGCAACACGGCCAGCGATTCTCCGCTATTTCATGCTGGAGAATTTCCTTATCAGTTCCGTCGGCGTTGTGACCGGCGCTATCCTGGCGGTAGGGCTCAATATCTGGATGGTGCAGACATTCGACCTCACCCCAATCACCTGGTACATCATCCCGGCCGCGATGATCGCCCTGTGGATCGTAGGTCAATTTGCGGTCTATGGGCCGGCTCGACGAGCGAGTCTGGTCTCGCCCGCAATTGCTACACGGGCGGTTTGAAGCAGACGGATGCGGCAGTGGCTGCTGCCCTGGTTGCCCCCTTACGGTGCCGGATGTTCGGCAAGGAAGCGAATTAGCTCGGCGGCAAATTGCGCTTTGTAGGGTGCGCCGTCCGGTCCGGCATGAGTTCCCGGCATGTCTTTGGACTCAAGGTTTGCCATCGTCGCCCTGAGTTTCTCCAGATCGGATCGCGAGACAGCTTGGTCTTCTGTCCCAACCAGCGAGAAAGCGGGAGTTGAGTTCGAGCGCAGGCTCTCCTCGTCAGGAATTAATTCGTTCATCCCCACACGTACCGCAGCCAGGGCATGCAAATCATTGCCCGGAAGCACGAAAGCTGACTGCAGGCGCATTTCTGCTTCCTCCAGTGACTCGTCTTGCGAGCGCCATGGCCAGCCATAACCGCCTAGCGTCAGCGTTAGCAAGCGATCCGGGTAGGCTACGCGAAACGTATTGGCAATTTTCCCGCCCATTGAATAGCCAACGAGATGTGCACGTTCAATTTCGAGGTGATCCAGCAGTCTTCGGACATCCTGCATCATTTCAATGCCGTATCTGTCGGGATCGTAAAATTTTGTGCTTTTGCCATGACCACGCTGATCAAGTGCAATTACCTGGTAGCCGGCACCAACCAATGCGCCGAATGTGCCGGGTTTGATCCAAAGCCCTTCAGGAGAACCACTGAAACCATGCAGCAGAACAACGGGAGTGCCCTTGCCTTCAATGAAGTAGCGTAGTTCGGCGTCGGCCGAATCAAAGTAGCGCTCCTCTGCCGAAAATGATGTTGAATGAACCATCGTCAGAAGAATAATGGCAAGATTTACAATGCGTATTTTCATTTTGGCTTCCGGAACTGTTTCTTCGATCTTGCCTTTAGTATGGCTGGAATGGTAAACCAGCACGCTGGTATCAACGTGAATTAACCAGCCATGGGGGCAGCATGTACAGCGCAGCATTTATTTTCAAGCCCGGCACATACGATGATGAATTTCATCGGTTGAATGATTTGATTGATGCGGCAGCGAATGCGACAGAGGGTTACCTCGGTGCAGAAACCTGGAAATCACCGGATGGTGAAATATTCAACGCGATTTATTACTGGGAGACGCTGGACGCGTTGCAGGTATTTTCCAAACACCCGACACATCTCGAAGCGAAAAAACAGTACAGCCGCTGGTATGACGGCTATCACATTGTAATTTCCGAGGTGATCAGGTCGTACGGCGATAATACCATCGCGCACTTTACGCCGAATGACAGGGCGCGCTAAGCGCGCTATGCGTTGCGACTAATTGGCTATCAGTCCTGCAAGTTCGGCAGGCGTCGTGCGCAGTGCCTCACCGACCATGTTGAAAAAGTCTACTTCAAGCACGCTGATTTCTGTGTCGCTTTTTATGACATCCGCGAGCAGATTGACAATTCTTACACGATCCGTGGGACTCAGCTGGCGACGCACGCTGCTAAGGTATTTTCGTAGTGGGAGTCGATTCGTAGAGTTCGGTGCGGGCTGCTTTGCGGACATCCTGGGAACTTACTTCATCACCGGTTTCGCGTTGCATAATCTGCTGAATTGACTCGACTTCAACGGCGTGAATATTTGCATCAGCGCTGGATGCGCGAGCCAGCGTCATTAACAGAGCTTCTGCGAAAAGCGTCTTTTTGATGGTCTTCATCCAATTCTGTTTCGCTGAATATTTTCAGGACGCGCTAAGGTCTGCAATGCTCATTATTCGACTCTTTTGTTATTAGGTATGAAAATGCCGCAACGGCGAAAAGAGTGCAGTATATACAGAATTACGGCCTGATGCGCTATACGGTTGAGTCTGTTGACATATTTCAGCCGCTCTTCGCTTTCCTGGCGCCACTCGAATACGTTCAGCTCGATCAGCACGAACGCGACCAGCCACAGAAAGGCGTCCCAGAAATCGACGAAATCGCCCTTGATGCCCCAATAGATTGCCGCCAGCAGCAATATGGAATACAGGATGTATTTGCTGATATTGCTGAGCCGCAACGCGATGCCCCGAAGTTTGTCACGCTCCTGCAACCGGACATCAATTTCAAGAACGATTACAACCAGCAACCATACCGCTGAATTTATGACATCAACCCATGCCAGACCGATAATATCGCGGTATCCGACCGGGTCCACGGCGGTAGACATGCCCGGAAAATGTACGAATGAGTTCGCAGACGACATGGCGGCACAATTCGCGGCTGACAGCGTTTCATATTCATCATAGTCGATCGCATAGGCCCAGGTGCCATCTACCAGTGCGCATAAATCAGTGATGTTGGGGAGAACTGCAGCGCCGGAAAAAAACAGAAGTTTGCTCAGGTATCCATAGAACGAATAAACAATAAATGAATAACAAATGGCGCGAAAGCCATGGAGTGTCCAGGTTACCCGGCGAGTAAAGTGTTCGTCATCGAGAACATAAGTCTCAAGTTCAAACATCAATAGCAAAACGACCCAGGCCGCGGTATCGATACTTGCCGTAAAGCCTTCGATAATTTCAGCGAGCGTAATACCGTTGCTGAAGCGGAATGCGGACGCGGCCCATTCTTCACTGAAAAACAGGTAAACATTGACGGTCAGAAGAGCATAGACCGTGTATTTAAACAGCTGAAAAATGCGACTGCGATCAATGACCAATGTTTGTCCTGTTGTTGCGGTGACGACGTGAATTGTGCCAGCAATGTAGCAACCGAACCATGCGGCTTCCGTAATATGATACCGCCGCCGGCTTGTAACGTGAAATCCGGAAAGCCCCAAACTAAGCCGTACTCAGGTAATCATCAGGAATTCCTCAGCGATTGATACGGCGATATTCAGGTGTCCTGCCTGGCGACGACCAATACTGCGTCCATGTTCGATGTATTGGCCACAAGGAGAAACAGCTAATGGACGCAGGCAAAGCTCGTAATAATGATGTAGTTGTAAGCGCAGATGCGAACAGCAATTTCGCACAAGCCAGATATGACGCCTCCAGGCGCTGGAGCCGCTTATCGGTGCCGGGCGCCAGGGATGAAATACTCGATCAGAGGGCCAGTTCCCGCGCTCACATCTATCGACAAAACATTGAGTCTTACATTGGTACTGTTGAAACCCCGGTAGGGCTCGCTGGGCCGCTGCGTGTTCACGGCCGTGATGGCAGTGTCGATTACCGAGTCCCGCTTGCCACAACAGAGGCCGCCCTGGTGGCTTCCTACAATCGCGGAGCACGTCTGGTGACTGCCAGCGGTGGCTGCAATGCAAGAGTTGTCAATGAAGCAGTCAGTCGAACGCCGATGTTTGCTTTCGATAGTCTTGTTGATGCTGAGCAATTCGTGGCTTTTATCCACACACATCGTGACAGCTTTGGCGCAATAGTAGAGAAAGTTACGGCCCATGGCCGGCTCGTAGGCGCCGAGACGATTGTTGAAGGTAATCATGTTTATCTCGACCTGCGCTATACCACGGGTGATGCGTCTGGTCAGAATATGGTGACCTTCGCATCCAATGCGATCTTGCAAAGTATTTTGCAGGACTCGCCAGTGACGCCCCAATACTGGTTTCTGGAAGCCAACTTCTCCGGGGACAAGAAGGCATCTGCGAAAAGCCTGGGTGATGTCCGTGGCAAACGAGTTATTGCCGACATTACTATTCCTCGCGACATGGTTGAGCAACATCTGCATACCACGCCACAGCGCATGGTCGATTACTGGTATGCCGGAGCCATCGGCGGAGTAATGAGTGGCACAACAGGGATCCAGGGACATTTCGCCAACGGTTTGGCGGCGCTTTACCTGGCTTGCGGGCAGGACATTGCTTGTGTTGCGGAATCTGCAACTGGCGTGACCCGTATGGAGCTCACCGCTAGCGGCGATTTGTACACCAGTGTGACATTGCCAAACATCATGGTCGGTACCGTCGGTGGCGGAACAGGCCTCCCAAGTGCGAAAGCCTGCCTCAATATCCTGGGTCTGTCCGGACCGGGTCACAGTAACGCCCTTGCCGAAGTTTGCGTGGCCCTCGTGCTGGCAGGTGAGTTGTCAATTATCGGCGCATTTTGCTCCGGCGATTTCGCGATGGCACATCACGCACTGTCACGGGGCACTGCAATGAAACGGAGCAACGGAAATGACTAATCGATGGTGGATCTACCAGAAAGAACGGTTTCCGATTTTTGCGCATGGGCCACTCGTTATTGTTTTTTGCCTGGCGGTGCTGCTTTTTTCCGCTTTGCAAGGAGACAATTCTACTGTCCCATCATCTGCTCAAATTGCAGGGGCCGTGATCAGTACGTTGATCATGTTCTTTCAATTACGTGTTGCAGACGAATTCAAAGACTTCGAAATTGACGCTCGTTACCGACCACATCGCCCGGTTCCACGTGGCCTGGTTTCATTGCCCGAATTGGCACGACTGGCTTACATCGGAGCCGCGATTCAATTTGCGATCGCGATATCAATCGATGTCGGGCTTGTACCGATTCTTTTCGGTGTGTGGCTGTATGCGGGATTGATGACCAAAGAGTTTTTTGTTCCTGAGTGGTTGCAACGCCACCCGGCGATATACCTCGTCAGTCATATGCTAATCATGCCGCTGATCGCGTTCTACGTTAGCGCGTTCGAGTGGTTATGCGATTGTAGTTCAATGCCGAACGGGCTTGGCTGGTTGCTGGCACTTGCGTTTTCCTGCGGCCTGGTTCTCGAACTGGGAAGAAAGATCAATATCCCGGAAAAGGAAAGAACCGGGGTCGAGTCCTATAGCGCGCTCTGGGGCGCTGGTGTTGCGATCACCTTGTGGGTGTTATCGGTAATTGCCGCTGTCGCAAGCTACTCGATGGCAGCGTCATATCTTCCGCTATCAGCAGATCATTTACGGCTGGCTGAGACGGTTCTCTTGCTTGGGTTAATCGCCGTGATCCTGTTTCCGCGCAAGAAACGCAAAATCGGAAAAGGCAAAAATATTATTGAGCCGAGTTCCGGCCTGGTCGCGCTGCTGCTTTACCTTGGCCTGGGCCCACTGCAGTTGTTACTCGGATAACGTGGAGAAGAAAATGGAATTCGTTACACGAAATACAAACACAGGCACGATTGAAAAAAGTGCAGCAGGTAACAAAGCGGCGCGACTTGTAACTCTGAGTCGCTCCGGCTTTAACGTGCCTGCATTCTTTATGATCGATCCAGGCGCAGCGATTGTAAGGCGTCAGGACAATGAGGACCCTTGTACTGTTGAATGTGTTGCGGAAGCAAGAGCATGCATTGAAAGGGCACTACGCGAATTCTGTGTCGACGACGCATTGGTTGCAGTCAGATCGTCGTCAGTCGAGGAAGATGACGCACAGAATTCATTCGCTGGTCAGTTGGATAGTTTCCTGAGCGTTCCTTCATGCGACGTTTGCACGAGAGTAGTCGACGTTTGGCAATCAGCGTTTAGTGATCGTATAAGGAGCTATCGCGATAGCCGTGGCATTGAGGAAGAGATTCCGGTGCCAGGCGTATTCGTACAAAAAATGGTACATGCGGATGCCGCCGGTGTCGCTTTCTCAGTTGACCCGGTGAACGGTGACGAAAACATTGCCGTCGTTGCAGCCGTGCGAGGTTTGGGGGAATCACTAGTCAGCGGTGAGTGTCAGGGCGATACGTGGCGAGTCGGTTCACGGCGAAATATCGTGGGGCGTGACATCGAGACCGAACAGCCGGTGCTGACCGAGCGGCAGGTTCACAGGATTGCGGGCCTTGTGCGAAAAGTCAGCAAATTCTTTGCTGCGCCGCAGGACATTGAGTGGGCGATACAAGGGAATCGCCTGTATCTCCTGCAGAGCAGGGACATTACGACCATTCAGAAACGAAATGACACGGATGGCAGCTATGCATTGTGGGACAACAGCAATATTGTCGAAAGCTATGGTGGTGTCACCACGCCACTGACCTTTTCGGTTGCACGCGGTGCTTACCAGGAAGCGTATCGCCATTTCGGTCGTGTCCTTGGTGTAAGTGAGCGCAGCATTGCGCAGAACGTCACAGCATATGAGCAAATGATTGGTCTCATTCGCGGACGGGTCTACTACAATCTTCTGAGTTGGTATCGATTGCTAATGCTGACGCCGGGATTTCGCTTCAATCGCAAATTCATGGAGCAAATGATGGGTGTTACCCAGGGACTGCCGGATGAGGCTGTGCCGAAACCCCAGGATGATCGCTGGTTCGCCGGGGTTCGTGCCACGCTGGGGTTGGTTCGCGTGTCATGGCGACTCTTCAGCAAGCTCGTCCGGCACAATTCCCGCGTTGCAGCGTTTCATCGCAAACTCGAGATTGCGATGTGTCCGGTCGAATTGAACTCGTTGTCACTGGATGAATTGCTTGATGAATATGAACAGCTGGAGAGCAAGGTAATCCCTGCGTGGGAGACGCCTCTGATCAATGATCTGTACTGCATGATTTTTCACGGTCTCCTGCGCCACCTGAGTGAGCGCTGGTTGCCCGCGGACCTTGCTGATATTCACAACGATCTTGTTTGTGGTGAAGCAGGGATTATCAGTCTTGAGCCGGTCGCACGGATGAAAAGTATGGCAGCACTGGCGCGCAGGGATTCGGTTTTCGTTACGGCGCTTTGCGAAAAGCCGTTGTTGGTTATCGAATTCCATTTGCTGGCACACAAAACATTTGCAACTGAATATCAGTCTTACCTGGAACGTTTTGGTGACCGCTGTCTTGATGAGCTCAAGCTCGAAAGCCAGACGCTTGCGGACGATCCGTTGCCACTTTTACGTGCGGTAGGACAGCTGGCCAGGTCTTCAGCAACGTCGGGCTCTTCCGGTTTGCTGAATAATCTGCGTTCGGCCGCGGAAGAAAAAGTGTCGGGTGCATTCTCGGGTAATCCCGTACGACGGTTTACATATGGAGCCGTCCTCACGCTTGCCAGGGCACGTGTGCGTGATCGGGAGAACCTGCGTTTTGAACGTACCCGTGTTTATGGTCGTGTTCGTGCAATCTTCATCGAGGTCGGACGGCGCCTTGTGGATTTACAGGTGATCGATAATGTTGATGATATCTTTTACCTGGACGTTGCCGAGATTATTGCTTTCTCTCGCGGTACCGGAAGCAGCGCCGCCATCAACTCACTGGTACAGGTCAGACGCGAAGAATTCCAGGCATATACTGAAAGTGAAGACCCGCCGCGTCGCTTCATAACCTGCGGACCGCCGCAACTTGCAGCATCGATGCAGGAAGTCGTGCAAGCGGAAGTATGCACATCCACGATGACTCGAAGCGGCCAGGCCTGCTCACCCGGCATCGTTCGCGGACCCGTAAAAATTGTTCGTGATCCGCGAACAGCGACTGTGGTGTCCGGCGATATACTGGTCGCTCAGAGGACCGACCCGGGCTGGGTAACAATTTTTCCGCTGGTGAGTGGCATGATCATGGAACGTGGCAGCCTGCTATCGCATTCGGCTATCGTCGCCAGGGAACTGGGCTTGCCCGCTATCGTCGGAGTGGAAGACGCGTGCCAGTGGCTCAGTGACGGGGACTGGGTCGAGTTGAACGGTGCAACCGGTACGATTCGCAAGCTTGAACACAGCGACGATCGCGCAGCATGAACAAACTGGCACAAACCAGCGCTGAGATTCTGTGGCGATGGCGCGTCCTGTTTGCAGCTGGCTGCCTCGTGGTGACCATTTTCGCGGTGACGCAACTCGCGTCACTGACCGTCTCCAATTCGCTTGAGATCTGGTACCCGCAGGATGCGGCTGAGCTGGTTAACTATCGCAAATTCCAGCAAACCTATGGCAATGATGAAATCGTCGTCGTTGCGGTTTCCAGTTCAGCTGGCGGGGACTTTGCCGGCGAAGCAGGCATCGAGTTGATCGGCGAAATGACCGATCGCTTGCTGGAGATAGAGGGAGTAGCGACAGTCACCTCATTGGTGACGGTACCCGAATCGCTGGCAGAAGCCCGTGGACGATTGCTCAGTGCTGACGGCACAACGACAGCAATCATTGTGCAAATGATGTCCGGCGACGAATTCGAAGTTCGTCGTCATCAGATTCTGCTGGATATCAATACAGCGATTGATTCATTCGGCTTGGATAGCCGACTGGCCGGTTTTGGCGTTGTCTACGATGGTTTGAATGAGGCCTCGACCACCGGGGCGGCGACATTGTTGTTGCTGGCGCATTCCCTGATGTTCGTTTTGCTCCTGCTTTTCTTTCGCCGCCCCGTGCCGGTGCTCGTGACGTTGTTGGCTGTTGGCATTGCAACGCTCTGGACCATGGGGCTGTACGCAGCATTGGGCCGTCAGTTAAACATGGTGACGATGGCGCTGCCGACGCTTGTTCTGGTTATCGGCATAGCGGACTGTGTGCACTTGTTGCGCAGTGTGGCCCGGCAGGATAGGTCCGGATCTCGTCGGGAACACGTTACAAGTGGAGTAGCGCAGGTTTTGGGACCCTGTTTTGTCACATCGATCACGACGGCTGCCGGTTTCCTGGCATTGACGACCTCGAGCTTGCCCGTTGTGCAGGATCTTGGGCTCTTCGGTGCGGTAGGCATGTTGGCCGCGTTCGTCACCTCGTTTGTGTTTTGCACGATGGGCCTCAGCTGGCAATCGTGCGAACCGATGACAAAACAATCGCGTCTCGATTCATTAGCGCGAAGATTGGCAAACCTTGCTGCAGATGCCCCGTGGCGAACCGTCGTTGCATTTGCCTTGTTGCTCATCCTGGCAGGGGTCGGCATGAGCAGGCTGGAGACGGATACCAATTCGATTGGTTACTTGCAGGAGAGTCATAAGATCAGAAGAGACTCGGATTTTATTGAAAGCCAGATTGGTCCATACGTGCCGCTCGACTTCACCATCACTGCGACCGACAGCATTTTGTCCGGAGAAGCGCTGGATGCAGTTCAGGCATGGCAGGTAACGGTGACCGCGATGGATGAGGTTGGCTGGAGCTGGTCGCTAATTGACGCGTTGGGTATCAAACGTGACGAACCGCCGTCGCTTCTGGGCGAGAGTGTAATTCGCACACGCTTCGAACGTGTACGCACTTTTTCCCCGGTTACCACCGCGGCGATGATTTCCGCTGACAACGAACTGCGCATTTCATTCGGAGTGCCCATCATGTCTGCCCGTACCATGCAGTCCCTGATCAGCAGGATCGAGAATGCAGCTGAGCTACCAGACAATTTGCGACTGCAGCCCGCGGGTTATTCGCCACTTTATACGCGCATTGTTGATGAAATCGTTCGCTCGCAGGTGCAGGGGTTCTCGGCAGCCATTTTGCTGATTCTCCTTTTGCTGGGCATCGCCATGCGCTCAACGAAGCGCGTTCTGCTGGCCATACCCGCAAATACCATACCGGTTGTTATGACGCTCGGACTTATGGGTCTGACCGGCATTCCGCTGGATGTGGCGACTGCAACAATTGCCACCGTCATCCTCGGCCTGGTGGTTGACGATACGGTACATATCCTGAGACCCGCAAATGGGAAGGGTCTTGAAGCAACGGTTATGCAAGCCGTCGATCGCTCTGGTGGAACTCTCTTGTTGACCAGCCTCGTTCTGGCTGCCGGCTTCCTGGTGCTGTGGTTCGCGCAAATCCGCTCAATTGCCTGGTTTGGAGCCCTGACCAGCTTCGCAATGTTGGTCGCAATAGCCACCGATTTGCTGCTTTTACCTGCGTTGGCAAGGCTTTTTGGCCGTTTTTCCCGCTCCTGACAGGTATCGCCACGTCAAGTAACCCTTTGATTTAAATAGGCTAAAATCCGCCCCCGCCATCATCAGGAAATCCTCACCGAAGCATCAGTGCGCGCTCAGGTGTCTACCCACCTGATCCGCGATTCTGGTCTCTGACGAATAGGTCGTGAGAGGGACTGAATATGACGGTAAGGACCGAAATCCTGGAAAAGGCAGACTTTGGCGGCATTCGCTATGCCCAGTGCTGGGAGGATGCTGACGTCCTGCTGGAAGCCATGCAGGTGCAAGGACAGACACCTGCCTTTCAGTTGCTTCGGCTGGTGACAACACGCTCGCGCTGGTTGGTGTAGGTGCGCAACGTGTCATCGCTGTGGATCTGAGCCCGGCACAAATCGCCTGTCTGGAACTTCGCGCTGCTGCTTATCGCGTATTGACCTGGTCGCAATTGCTGGAGCTGCTTGGGCAGAACGCCAGTACGCAACGTGAGGACCTGTATCTTCGTTGTCGCTCATTACTGTCCGCTGACAGTCGCTGTTTTTGGGACGGCAACCCCCGGCTAATCAGGCAAGGCATCGCGCAGGGCGGCAAGTTCGAGCGCTACCTGAGCTTTTTTCGCCGCTTCGTTCTCCCGCTGGTACATGGTCGCAAGACGATTGAGAAATTATTTACGTTGCGGACGGAGGAAGAGCGCCAGGCTTTTTACGACGAGCGCTGGAACAATCGCCGCTTCAATCTACTGTGTCGAATATTTTTCGCTCGACTCTCACTGGGTTGGGGCGGGCGCGATCCAAGTTTCACGCAATATGGTGATGAGCCAGTCTGGATCAGCCTGCGCCGGCAGATTCCGAACGCTTTCATAAAGCAGCAACCGGCAGACAATCCGTATCTGCAATGGATTCTGTTCGGTCGATTTGTCACTGCGTTGCCGTGGGCATTACGTGAAGAGAACTTCGGCAAAATCCGCAGCAATCTCGACGCTCTCGAATGGCGCTGTGACTCTATTGAGCAGGTGTTGTCGGAACTGCCGCGCAATTCACTTAATGGCTGCAATCTCAGTGATGTTTTTGAATACATGTCACCAGCAGCTTATGCAACGTTTCTACGGGCGATTATTCGCGTTGCATCGCCGGGTTGTCGGCTCGTTTACTGGAACGTTGTCGTTGAGCGGCATTGTCCCAATGAGCTTACTCACGCCGTTAGTCGCAAGCGCGACTTTGCCAGGCAATTACACCGGCGTGACAAGGCCTTTTTCTATCGCGACCTGGTAGTCGAGGAGGTGCTTTGATGAACAGCACCCTGATGGCGTTGCTTTTGCCACCGCTGTTGCTGGTACCGGCAATGGGCATCCTGAGCCGAATCCGTATCAAGCACGGCCTTGGCGACGAGTGGCGTCGCAAAGCATTGCACATCGGCATTGGTCTGGTAGCGCTGACATTCCCGTTCTATCTGACTACGACGTGGGTGGTCCTGGGCGCGCTGGGTTTGAGTCTGCTCTGGATGCTCGCTGTTCGCCGGCTTCCCTTTCTCATTAAGCGTTTTGGCTGTGTACTGCACGATGTTGATCGGACTTCCTACGGGGAGCTTTACTACGCGCTCGCGATTGCAGCGTTATTGCTGGCAACGTTTGAAGAGCCGCTGCTCTACATCATTCCGCTGTCGATACTGGCGATCGCCGATGCCGCAGCAGCGATTGCCGGCCGCACGTTTCCATCCCGGCAACTCTCGGGTCCTTTTTCCGGCAAGACCGTGGATGGGTGCGTGACATTCTTTCTCATTGCACTCTGTGTATGTGCCCTGGTGTTGGCCACATCAACACAATTGCCCGTACTGCAAATTTTGCTCAGTTCTATAGCGGTTGCTGCTGTTACCACACTCGTTGAAGCAGTCAGCCGCTATGGTCTGGACAATCTCCTGATTCCCGCTGCCGCCTGGCTTGTTCTCAAGGCGCTGGAACTTCCTATCTATATTGAAGCCGATGCTGTCGCCTGGTTACGCGAAGGCTTCGATGTCCTGCTCAGAGGAGTTTAGTGATGGTTGACATTTTTGACATGCAGACGCCTGATTACGATGACGTACGCGATGAAACCGCGTTTGCAGCAGAGCAAATCACTATCGATCGTGCAGATCAGCACTTCGCAATAATGAAGTCAGATCAATTACTCGCGCGCTGCTCGATCTGGTGGCGCGACACAGCAAAGGTCGATGGCGGGTCAACAGGTGCAATCGGTCACTACGCTGCGACTGATAGCGAGTCCGGCAGAGCGGTACTCGACTATGCATGTCGCGAACTGAAGAACCGTGGCTGCCGGTTGGCAGTTGGGCCGCTCGATGGCAATACCTGGAGGCGCTACCGTTTGATTACAGAGCGAGGTGATGCGCAGCCGTTTTTTCTCGAGCCAGATAACCCCGACGACTGGCCAGATCACTTTCGTGGCAGCGGATTCCATACGCTGGCGAATTACGTCTCCGAAATCAATCCGCAAATCGCTGTTCGTCAGCCAGAGCTTGGATCACTGCGCCAGAAGTTTGCGAACCTAGGGGTGGTTATCGAACCAATAAACGCCGCAGATTCTGCGCATGATATGGGCGGGATTTACAACGTGATTTGTGAAAGTTTTAAGGGTGCGTTCCTGTACACGACACTCGATCAGGAAAGTTTTCAACAGATGTACGCGCCACTTTTGCAGCAGGTTGACCCACGTTTGTTACTCGTGGCAAAGCACGCGGGAAGGGTGGTCGGATTTGTTTTCGCGCCGCCCGACTATTTGCAGCAAAGTTACCATGGTCGGATAGACACCATTGTCATCAAAACGGTGGCCATTTTGCCGGACAGTCGCTACCGGGGGCTGGGACGATTGCTGATTGTCGACATGCTGGCCAATGCATTGGAGATGCAGTACACGACCGCGGTCAGCGCATTGATGCAAACCGACAATCGGAGCCAGGAAATCAGCAGCGCCTGTGCCGGGCCAATGCGACGTTACGAATTGTTCGCGAGGTCGCTTCAATCATGAATATTTTTGAACAGTTTGGCGAAGCCCTGACAATCGCCGCAGAGAAGCCCGCCCTGATTAGCGGGTTGGGCAAACGAAGGCGCGTGGTATCTTTTGCCTCGCTTGATGAGCGTGTCGACGCTGTTGTCAGTAGTTTTGTAAAGAACGATCTGCACCCGGGAGACAAGGTTCTTGTCGCGGTACCGCTCAGCATTGAAACCTATGTTGTCATGCTGGCGACTTTGAAAGCAGGCATGGTCGTTATGTTTGTTGATCCGGGGCAGCCGGCGTCACAAATTGCACGGATCCTGCGCAAGCATCCACCGGTAGCACTGGTTGGACCAAAATCAGTGCACTGGTTGCGCTACCTGCTGCCGGAACTCAGGAAAATTCCACGGCGGTTCGTAGTCGGCAAGAAAGCGAATGGTGCGATTACGATTTGCAGCGACGAATGCCAACGCGAGGCGCAACCTGTTATAGCCCGATCTTCCGCAGATTCAGCCATGCTCACGTTTACCAGTGGCACTGGTGGAAGCCCGAAAGCGGTGGTGAGAACGCACGGGTTCTTGCGCGAGCAACTGGCAATGCTCAGTCGCGTTGCGCCGGCGCAAAATGGTGACATTGATCTTGTCGCCATGCCGATGTTCGTTCTTTTTAACCTCGCGAATGCGATGACCAGTGTTATCCCCGCCGCAGATATGAAGCGCCCGGGAAGAGCGGATCCGCGTATCATTCTGCAACAATTGCTAGGTGAAAAAGCGACAAGAACAGTCGCGTCCCCGGCATTACTGGATCGTCTTGCAAACTATTGCCTCAACGGCGGCGAGACGATTGCGGATTTGCGTATTATCTCGACCGGTGGCGGGCCAATAGGTCCGACACTGATGCGCAGACTGGCGGCGGTTGCGCCGAACGCGACCATCAAGGCTGTATACGGCAGTACGGAAGCGGAACCCATTGCAGTTATTCACGACGAGCAGGTTTCGTTTCACGATGAAGCACAAATGCGTGAGGGCAAAGGGCTGCTGGCCGGACGACCAGTCCGCGGTTGTGCAGTACGTATTCTTCACGTCGGATCGGACCAGGCATTGGGCCCCTTTAGCGATGAAGCATTCGCAAATTACTGTCTGCCGACCGGCTCTATCGGTGAGATTGTTGTAAGCGGCAGTCATGTGCTGACCTCGTACGAGGATCCGGTTGCAACACGCAAGAATAAGATTCGCGTACAAGGCACGGTGTGGCATCGGACGGGTGACGCTGGATATTTCGACGACAGCGGTCGCCTTTGGCTGGTGGGTCGTTGTTCAGCCGCAATACATGACAGGCACGGTACGGTTTATCCTTTCCAGGTTGAATATGCAGTCAGCGCGGTACGCGGTGTCAGGCGGGCGGCATTGATCGCGCGTAACAACGAACGAGTCCTCGTCCTGGAAACATCCGGCAGGGAATTCAGGACTGAACTCGTGCGAACCGCACGCTGCATAGCTGACAATGCGATTGACCGAATCATCACAGTGCGGCGAATTCCAGTCGATAGTCGCCATGATGCAAAGATCGATTATCCAGCGCTGGAACGATTACTGGATGGAAGACTTGTCCGCATCGGACATTTTGTGGCTGAAGTCGTGTCGAACTGCATACATCATTGTCATGATCTGCTGGCTCGAGTTCAGGCGCGCACATCCACAGCCACGCGGCGCTGACGGCGGCCGTAAAGGCACCTGAATCATGACCTGACCAGTCAGGCAACCCGCTATATCGGGATTGACCCTGTAATTAGGGTTGCTCTGGTATTACAGTAGCCGCATGGGCACTGATAACGCATTGATGCGCTTTTTTCATGGCACGGACTGGCGCATCTGGCTGGGGATTATCATTACTCTGCTGTGGATAGGGGGAGGCGGCTGGTACGTATTGCAGGTCAGCGAGACCGCGCCTACGCAAAACTTTTCACTGGCCGCTGTAGGCAGCTTTCTCGAGGGCGCCTTCGCGCCATTGGCATTTCTCTGGCTCGTTCTGGGGCTCTTTATCCAGCAACGCGAGCTTGCCAACAATACAGAAGCTGTTCGGCGGACCTCTGAGCAATCGGAAAAGCAGACACAAGCTATCGCCGCCACAGAAATGAATGCTCGGCAGGAGACATACTTCAAAATTGCTGAAAACGTGAAGCATCAATTGGGTGGCATATCCGGGATGCTGCTGGTTTCGAGTATTGGTCCGGTCGGTAGCGGCAGAATAAATCGCGAGCAGATGGATGATTACTTTGCTCAGGCCGCCAGGGGAGACGATTCAGTATTCGCGAGAATGTTCATCAGTACGGATTTCCAGGATGAGGGTGGCCTGCAGGAAATGCTCTATGGGACCGAGATCAGAACGAAGCATAGCCGCAATTTCATGCGTGCTTTTGAAAAACTGCGTCGCCTAGCAAGAAACTGCGACGTTGACAGCATCATCGAGGATACTCTGATGCAAGCCGCCTTTGGACTGTTATACCAGCGGATGCTGACCTATGACCCCGAGTCAACAAACGAGGCCTCATCCACCGGGGGTCAGTAGTCGGCGGTGGCTACTGCTGCCGTTTCTGTCTCAACACCAGCGTAGTACACCCAGACGTTCTCCTCGCCAGTCAGCAGCTCAATGTATTTGGGATGGACGAACAATGTCTCGCGGCCTGATTTAACTTCCTTTAGCACACCTATGTCACACAGCTGTTTCAGGTAAACAGATGCGGTCTGCCGTTTGGCAACACGGGCCGCCACCAGGTTGTTGATGCGGCAGTAGGGCTGTTTGAACAGCACTTCCACCAGTTCCCAGGAATAGGTCTTCGGCAACTGCTTTTGCATGTACTGGCTGGTGTGTTGCATGAGTTCGCGGATCGCTTTGATCTTGTCCGTGGTCCAGATGCAGGTTTGCTCGACGCCATCGAGCATGTACATGACCCAGGCTTGCCAGGCCTGGTTATGGGTGACGTCGTTCAGCAAGCGATAATATTCACCCTTGTTCTGGATGATGTGGCGGCTCAGGTAAAGAATGGGTGAGTTGAGCAGACCCTGCTGCTGCAGGAACAGGATGTTCATAATTCGGCCGGTACGGCCGTTGCCATCGGTAAAAGGGTGGATTGCCTCAAACTGGTAGTGCTGCACGGCCATTCTGACCAGTGGGTCGATAGTCGTGCTCTGGTGCATGAAGTCGGCCCAGTTCTGCAGTTTTTCCACTAACAGCTTTTGCCCGACCGGTGGCGTGTAGATCACAGCGCCGGTCTTCCTGTTGGATAATCTTGTCCCAGAATCGTCTCGAATATCAAGCTCCACTCCCTTGATAGTGCTGCATATTTGTATCGCCATATCCGTACTGAGCATGCTACGCTGAACCATCTTGCTGCCTTCAAACAAAGCGGTCCGGTAGCGCAGCGCCTCTTTGGTGGCGGCATCGGCCTTGTCCTCGGCGATATCGACAAACTCGAATAATTTGTCAGTGGTGGTGACGATGTTCTCGATCTCGGAACTGGCCCGGGCCTCCAGCAGGGGCAGGGCATTCACCAGCACCGCTGCATTCGGGATGAGCTCCGCGGCCTGCTTCAGTTCGGCCAGTGCAACACGGGCATCGATACATTTTTTCAGAATCTCGGTGTTTTCAATCAGCTCAGCCGGTGGCGGCAGAAGTGGCAGGTCGTTGTACGGTTTCTGGGGGTCAAAATTGGCCATTTGGGCAAGCTCCTGGGTTATCCAGCCTGATATGTCGATCGCGTGTGCAGGTTGCTAATTCGTGTCGATAAAAACATGTTCTGTGTACATGTCCGTAAGACGTGTCGATCATATCGACATTCAGCGGTAACGTGTCGATAAAACGAGTGTTTATCGACATATCACCAATACGTGTCGATGTTATCGACGGGTTCGGCTCATATGTCGATGTAATTCGGGTTTATCGACAGGTTTGGAGTATAGGTCGATTGGATCGACAGGAAAGTGATCCAGGTCCGAACTCGCAATAGATTCATGGGGAAGTTCAATTACCTAATAAAAACAATGACCTATGTCTCTATCAGGTATTTCGTATGGTGCCCGGGAGGCGGCCGCCCCGTCTTATGTAAAAGAGGCCGGCAAAGTGCGCTCTGTGATCAGTCAGCCGTGGCAGCCGCGTAATCCAGTGAAAAGCCCACCAACGCCCTGACACCAGTTATCAGCGCCCCTTCGTACGCATTGAACATTGGCGAATGATTTGACGCTGCCTGACCGGCAGGGACGCCAGGCTCGTTGACACCAAGCATCAGGAACAGGCCGGGAATATGCTCCTGGAAATAGGAAAAGTCCTCTGCGCCGGTAATGAGGCTGCCCTCGACAAAGTTGCCCTTGCCGGTTGCCCATTCGAGCGTGGGCGTCATGCTACGGAGTAGTTCGGGGTGATTGACTGTGACCGGCACTGATGGACCAATGATTACAGTGGCAGTCGCACCGCTTGCCTCAGCAATATTTGTGACCGTGCTGCGCAGCGCTGCATGCAGCTCCTCACGAACACCCATATCGAAGGTGCGGATTGTGCCCGACATCTCGACTTCATCCGGAATGATATTGCCGCGGATGCCACCATTGATGCTGCCAATAGTGATGACCGCCGGTCCGCGGGTGCTATCCAGTTGCCGGCTTGGAATGGCCTGTATTGCAGTCATTATCTGCGCGCTGACGTATATCGGGTCCACGCCGAGCCATGGGGAGGAACCATGTGTCTGGCGCCCGACGACATTTATTTGCAAATTATCAGCAGCCGCCATAAACCCGCCGGCGCGATAGCTCAGGGTTCCAGTGGTCGTCGGCCAAACGTGCAAGCCGAGGATTGCCTCAGGTGCGTCAGGCCCGCTCAGGACCCCTTCCTTGATCATCAGGGCTGCGCCACCTTCTTCATCGCCTGGGGCGCCTTCCTCTGCCGGCTGAAATATGAACTTGACGGTACCCGCCAGTTTGTCGCGGTTGGTTGCCAGCACCTCCGCGGCCCCCATCAGCATCGCAACATGGGTGTCGTGGCCGCACGCGTGCATTACCGGGACATCTTGTCCTTTGTATTCGCCCCGGGCTGCGGAAGCGAAGGGCAGGCCGGTCTGCTCGAGCACCGGCAAACCATCCATATCCGCTCGCAGTGCGATCACCGGGCCTGGTTTGCCACCTATCAGGGTGCCAACAACTCCGGTGTGGGCGATACCGGTCTCAACCTTGTCGAAACCAAGGCTGCGCAAGTGATTGGCTACTTTTTCAGCGGTCCGGAATTCGCGGTTTGAGAGCTCCGGGTTGTGGTGGAAGTCGCGACGCCATTCAATAACCTTGGGCTCGATAGCCGCAAAAGCCTCGTCAAGGCCGTCTTTCGGATCATCTGCCGCGACGGCAGCGTTTAGTGCCAGCAGCAGGCAGGTGCATGCAATTGTTGCTTTGGTCATACCGGACTCCCCTTCATGTGCGGCGATTCTAACTCGCCTGCAGCCATAGAGAAATCCTGGCGATTCCTAGCCCGGACTATTCATGAAGTCACTCGCGCCCTTGCTTGATCCTTGTCCGCACACGAAATTTTCCTCATTCGGGAATACACTGGGTATTCCACTCGATCGGAAAATCCCGTGTGCGCCCCGAAGGAAGTGCCCTTGGGGTGCAAACAAGTCTCTACGCGCCGTGAGGGTTGTCGCCAGACAAGCCGAGGAAGTACTCTTGGGGTGCAATCATCACGGTGATTCATGAATAGTCCGGGCTAGGCGGCCATATCTGGCAAGACAAACACGCGGCGGGCATTTTCAGACATCAGCTGTGCATTGGAATAATACTTTTGGATCAGGCTCGGCTTACGCGCAAACAGGTCTGCATTCGCCGCCTTGAATTCAGGCCAGTCAGCATTCCTCTTACCGCTTATCCTTTCGCTGACCGCAATCATGTAAAACCAGGTGATTGTTTCATGGTATTTCCCTTCGACGCCGAGCTTGGCCGTCAGTACCTTTAGTGCCTCTGAATACTTCTGAATTGCCGGCAGCAGGTCGTCATCCTGCAAATAACGCCAGGCGACCATTACGTGTGCCTCGTGATCAAACTCCACGGGATCGACGGTCGCGGACTTGAATTCTGCGAATATCCGCTCCACTCGCTCCGTTGCGTATGTGCCCGTTTGGCTGGCGAGTTTGTTCATTCACCTTCCTCCTGCATTTTGTGGCTGTCAGCGGCGGTTAACGGGCAGCTGTAGACACTCTTCAACTCTTTGATGGCCTTGATAGTCCCGTCGGAAAAGGGGGCTTTACCCTCGAAGGCGTGTAGCACGATGCCCTCCAGCAGGTCGCCCAGGGAAATTTCGAGGTACTCCGCAAGGCCTTTGAGGACTTTTAGCAGCGATTTTTCAATGCGCACGCCCGTTTGCGTTCTTTCGATCAGTTTCTTTGGCATTGTCACGCTCCGGTGTTGTATCGAGGTACTATGTTACCATGGTAACACCTAAATAAAAAGTCACGTCGCGTAAGTACAAATTTCACTCGTAAACGATTAAAGCCCTGGCACCAATGCTAGGTAGTTTTAACGGTTGCAGCGGCATGGATGCTCACCTACAGTACAAATGGACCAATTAGAGCGTATGTATCATTTCATTGAAGTAGGCGAGTCGGAACATGCCAACTTACACCGATCTAATGAAGGGATTCGAATTCGGACGCTGGAAGGTGCTGCCGGAGCGCGGTCTGGTTCGCGACGGCGAAGAGGAAATACATCTCGAACCTAAAGTCATGGATGTCTTCGTCTTGCTCGCAAGTCATGAAGGCGAGGTCGTTAATCGCGACCAGCTGGTCGACGCAGTCTGGGACGGCAGGGCAGTTACGGATGAAGTAATTACCCGTTCGATTGCTGTGCTCAGGCGCAATCTTGGCGACGACGCCAAGTCGCCGCAATTCGTCGAAACGCTGCCACGCCGCGGTTACCGGGTAATGATACCGGTCGTGGTTCCGGACGCTGCGGAGCCGGATGACGCGACACCATCATCGCGGCAGCGGCGTGGTTACCTGTTACCGCTGGTCGCCGGATTCGGCGCCGTAGCAGTAATCGCCTGGTACGGACTTAAGGGTCCAAAGACAATTGAGACTATTGAACAGCCGATCGCATCGATCGCAGTATTCCCTTTTGAATGTCTGCAAGACCAGAGCAATCAGAACGGGCATTTGTGTTTCGGCTTCGCAGAAGAAGCAATTAGTGGCCTGAATCGAATTGAGGACTTGAAGGTTGTTAGATTTCGCCAGCCCTACGAATTGGGCAGCGACGTTAACGCGCACGGTCTGGTAACCGGTAGCGTGCAGATTATTGGTGCAGACGTGAAAATCTCGGCTCAACTTGAGGACGTCAGAAGCGGGATCATCGTTTGGTCAGCTACGTTCGACGCTGACAAGGACAATATTTTTGTAGCACAAAAACAGGTTGCCGCAGCGCTTCGAGCGGCCATAGATGGTGAATCCGGGGAGCAAGTTGCAAAAGTGCGCACCCCGGCAAGCTTCGCAGCCGAAGAGGCGTTTTCGTTGGGTCGGTATCTTTTCGAGCAACGCGAACACAAGGCAACCCTGGGTGCGATCGAGCAGTTTGAGGAAGCGATCGAACTGGATCCTTCATTCGGCCCGGCATATTTGAGCCTCGCATACACCTACATCATTTGGCCGGACTATGACCTGTCCGTAGATCGTGAAATCATTTATGACAAGGCTCTGCAGGTGGTTGAGAGGGGCATCAGGGCCGATCCTGGAATCCGTGAGGCTGCTGGCACCGTAACCGGGTTTGTGTACAACAAGCGGTTGAACTGGGGCGCTGCTGCAGAAGCATTTGAAATGGCGATCAGCGCAGACACCGTGCAGCCGATAGCTCATCACTGGTACTCGCGCGCACTGGCCAGCGTTGGCCGGCTGGATGCCGCGCTGGAGCATGCTAAACGAGCTTTGGAACTCGATCCTAATCATCCTGAACAACCCATAATGATCAGTCGTCTTGCCATTGCGTATTTCTGGGGCGATGACATGGAAAATGCGGCTCGTTATTTCGAAATTGCGAATCGCATGGACTTGCAGGCCCCCATGCATTCGATGGCCTATTCCCTGTTCCTGATTCGCAGTGGACGTATTGAGGAAGCGAAGATCCATGCGAAAATTGCGCTAGAGCAAAATGACGTTGAAACAAAATGGATAAATCCGGTTTTCGATGGCTTCAATCAGCCCGAAAAACGTCAGCGTGCAAATGATATTGTCGCAGAAATGTCAGCGGAAGATGCATTGCCCGCTACCGTCGAATTGTCGTTGTGGGCGTTGCTTGGAGAAACCGATCGGGTGATGGCGATTGTCCGACGACTGGAAGAGACCCCAAGCTTGTTCGAACTGGAATTGCTATTTATCCAGGAGTTCAAACCCCTGAGACAACATGCGGACTTTCCCGCATTTGCGCAGGCCATTGGTTTGACCGAGTACTGGAGCAGTGCCGGTTGTACGTGGAGCCCCGACAGGGTGAGTTGCGCCGAAACCGGTGACTGATATCAGTCAATAATCTTGCCGCGAGATTGTTTTAATCGAGCACGACGCGATTTGTCATCCAGTCTTTTTGCTTTAATCCGTTTGCTCGGTTTTGTTGGTCGGCGTGGTTTTTGCTTAATGGTTGCTCGCAGAATCAAGTCCTTCAATCTTTCGATCGCCGCAACTTTGTTCTTATCCTGGCTGCGATATCGTTGCGCCTTGATTGTGATGATGCCGTCTTTCGAAATTCGCCGGTCTGCAAGCTGCAGGAGACGCGTTTTCGTTTCTTCCGGCAAAGACGTCGATGCGTTGACGTCAAAACGCAGCTGAATAGCCGAAGAAACCTTATTGACGTTTTGCCCACCCGGGCCCTGTGCGCGAATGGCCGTCAGTTGCAGTTCGCTTTCCGCAATGGCGATGTCGTCGTTGATTGAGATCACTGTGGCTTACCAGTTTTCCCAAACCGGTCGGCAATTCGCCGGTAAGCGCGTGAACTTGCCAACTTCAGACCATGAATTCCCTGGCGTATGAAAATCCGAACCGCACGATGCCATGAGTTGCAGGTCGTCACACAAACGCGTCAGTTTGGCCGTGAGTTGTTTGGTCTGGATGCCGCTCACAATTTCGAGCGCCTGGCCACCGGCGCTAATGAAGTCTTCAGCCAGTAAACGCAGCCGTGTGTTGGTCAGCTTGTAGTGTGCCGGGTGTGCCAGCACGGCCGTTCCACCGGCAGCAAGAATCCACTCAATGATGTCTTCCATAGGTGACCAGAATTGTCGAACATCGCCTGCCTTGCCGTTGCCCAGGTATTTTTGAAAAGCTTGCCTGAAATCAGTAACAATCCCTTTATCCACAAGGTACCGGGCGAAATGCGGCCTGCCGATGTTGGCGCCGTTCGCCAACTTCGTTACTTCTTCGAGTGGATTGTCCATACCCTTTTTCTCGAGGCGTGCGGCGATTTTCTCGGCTCGTTGCAGGCGGGCAAGCTTCTGCTTGCGAATGCCGTTTACGAGATCGCTATTGCTCGGGTCGATGTTCAGCCCAACAACGTGAATGTTTCGTCCAGCCCAGTTGGTAGATAACTCGATTCCTGGAACAACAGTGACGCCCGGGCAAGAACTGTCATCAAGATTCGCGTACGCATCCACAGTATCGTGGTCGGTCACCGACAGACAGGTGACGCCGTTCGCGGCCGCCCGGCTTAGCAATTCCTGTGGCGCCAGCGAACCATCCGATGCAGTGCTGTGAGTATGCAGGTCAAAGATCATAATCGGGCGGATTATAGCGTCCTGCCGCGACAGCATTTGAAGTTATTCATACCATCAGCGCAGAATATGTGAGAATGCGCGGCATAAGTGTGTCTCGCTTAACCTCGCAGGTCGTTATGCCCATTCGCAACATCGTGATTTTACTTGTCTGCCAGCTGATCTCGGCGACCGGCGCCATCGTGATAGTGACGCTCGGCGGAATCATTGGTTCGAAGCTGGTGACAAATCCGGCGTTCGCAACATTGCCGGTATCCATTATGGTTGTTGCGGTCGCTGCCACGACGATCCCGGCGACCATATTGATGCGTAAAATTGGACGCCGTTATGCGTTCTCACTGTCCTCGTTGTGCGCAGTAATATCTGTATTAATCGCGGCATATGCACTGTATGCGGAAAGTTTCGCCTGGTTCATTCTGGCGACCGGAGCATTTGGCATTAACATGGCGTTTACGCAGCAGTATCGTTATGCGGCTGCGGAAAGCGTAGAGGCACGCTTCGTGCCACGGGCTATTTCTCTGGTGCTGGTTGGTGCAATTGGTGGCGCCATCCTTGGGCCTGAGTTAGTCAAATACGGTCAGTACGCTATTCCAACCGTTCAATATGCCGGTACACTTTTATCGTTGTCGGTGCTGTTTCTATTGCAGTCCGTGTTGTTCCTGACTCTTGGTCCGTTACATGGCGAAGATGATGAAACTGCCGTGCAAACGCAGCGGCCGCTTGGCGTAATCGTGCGTCAGCCGGTGTTTATTGTTGCGGTTTTGGGTGGCACGGTCGCGTACGGAGTCATGACTTTCATTATGACGGCGACGCCGCTCAGCATGCATATAAAAGACGGTTTTTCACTGGAAGATACGGCACAGATCATTCGCAGCCACGTCATCGCAATGTATGCACCCTCTTTGATATCCGGTTATCTCATGGAGCGTCTCGGCGTTGTGCGCATGATGACGATTGGTGGATTCGGACTTGTTCTGGCGTGTGTGATTGGCCTGCAGGGCCATTCAATGATGCACTACTGGTACACGCTTGTTTTGCTGGGCGTGGGGTGGAATTTCCTGTACGTAGGCGGCACGACAATGTTGACACTGACCTATTCAATGTCGGAGAGATTCAAGGCCCAGGCTGTCAATGAATTTAGTGTGTTCGGTACATCAGCAGTTGGCTCGTTGCTGGCAGGTACCATCATGTATGTATATGGCTGGTATACGCTGGTGCTCGTGCCGCTGCCCTTGTTGGTAATAATCCTGGCAGGGCTGTATTACGTACGCAATGATCCGCTTGCTGGTCGATTGTCGGCGAAAACAACGTAAATTCGAAAACGAAGAGTAAGTATTTCCTAGTCGAGTTCGACCAGGACTTTGTGCGTGTCAGAACGAAGCTGCTCAATACTGGCTGATATTATGCTTTGTGAACCGGTGTCCTGTCCCAGTCCGGACCAGTGTTTTTCCCAGGCACTGACTAATGCCTTTGATGAGCTCATAGCCGGCTCATTGGTCAGTGCACCAAGATCCTTTATGGTCAATACATAAGCCCAGCCCGTGCGCGGATTGCCGCGAACCGTGTCGTGCTCGAAATGACTGAAAAATACAACCTGGTCCAGCTCGCCGAGTTTCAGCAAAAGTTCGATGCCAGCCGCGCGTACGTTACGATTGGCTTCAGTTTGCTCATTACGCCAGGTGTTATAGCCAAGGCTGGAAAGCGCTACCGCAAGACTGATAAGCGCTACCGAATGCTGCCGAATCTGATTTTTGAGTGTATTCACTCTAATGAAGACAGATTTACCGGATTATTTATTACAATGCATGCTACCTGCGAATCCATTAGCCACGAGTCTATAACCCATGCCTGACTGGCTTTACAACGATGCAATGTACCGCTTTGACACGCCGGAGCAGTCGTATTGGGAGGCGACCAGCGAAGATCCGAACCTGGATGCAACGCGACTGGAGGGCGAGGAGCAATGCGAGGTCGCTGTCATCGGCGGCGGCTATACCGGACTATCAGCCGCGTATCACCTGTGCCGTGACCACCAGGTCGACGTTCGTGTGCTTGAGGCCGGGCATTTTGGCTGGGGCGCGTCCGGGCGAAACGGCGGATTTTGCAGCATGGGTGGCACGTCGCTGGGCACCGCAGGGCTGATCGGTAAATACGGTCTTGAAGATACCCGTCATTACTACCAGTCGCAGGCAGATGCGGTCGAACTGGTGCGTGACATCATTGTTGATGAGCACATAGATGCGCAATGCCAGGGTGATGGTGAGTTGGAGGTAGCCTGTTCATCACGCTCGTTTACGAAACTAAAGGAAGATGCAGAAACCCAATTTCGGCTGCTCGGCCTGGATACACGCGTAATAACCCAAGAGGAACTACGCGAACGTTACTTCGATATGCCAACACAGCATGGCGCCATAATGTTGCGGCCTACATTCGGCTTGCATCCGTTACGATATTTGCGCGGGCTGGCTGCAGCAGCAGTGCGTCATGGCGCGAAACTGCACGAACGTAGCGAGGTAATTGAGTGGCGCAAGGAAGGCGATGGTCATGTTCTGATTACAAAGGAGGGCAGGCTGCGTGCGCGCAAAGTTGTACTCGCGACCAATGGTTTCACGCCGGAACATATCAATAAAACTTTTCAGGCACGCACTTTACCGTTAATAAGCGCGATCGTTGTTACAAGACCACTTACCGATGATGAGCTCGGTGCTCACGCCTGGCAGACGGATTCACCAACGATAACGTCGCTGGATCTGCTCGATTATTTCCGCATATTGCCCGACAAGCGCCTGATGTTCGGTGGCCGTGGTAGTTCGAACGGCAGCGATGAAAGTGCGAGCAAAAACTTCGTCGCGCTAACCGCCCGTTATCAAAAACTCTTCCTAAACTGGCGACACATCGAAGTCGACTATCAATGGCACGGGCTTGTTTGCCTGACGCGCAGATTGACCCCTGCCGTTGGTCGACTTGAGGACGACCCGTCGGTGTTTTATGCGTTCGGCTATCACGGCAATGGCGTCAATACTGCGACATGGTGCGGCAAGCAGGTTGCAGACTGGCTGGCAGATGCCAAAGACGGCAATCGAATTCCACGTACATTACCCAGGGTAGTGCATGACTTGCCGAAGCGAATTCCACTGCCTTTCCTGCGAATGTTCTACGCACAATCGAGAATTGCGATGTTTCGAGTGACAGACTGGTTGAAATAGGGGCAGGCTGCAATCACGGGCGCAGCATTTTTGCTTGTTTTGCGGCGGATGCATCAAGACCAGATGCGACCAACTCGCGATTAAGATACTGTCGCGAAAATAAGGCAGCTACCTGAAACAGCATTATCACGACAATTGATGCGCGAATCAGGGGCTTAGAGTTTTGCTCCATTGTCGACTCCGAATCGAAATCTGACAATGCAACTTATGTGTGTGTGCGTCTCTTGCTAGCGTCGTTTCTGGACGAATTGCCCAGATTGGAATTATGCTCGCTCAGATAAGTACGAAATCTTCTTTAATTCGAACCGAGCAATCGGGGCAGGCGAAATCGTCGGGCAATGATTCAAAGGGCGTGCCGGGCGGATAGCCCTCGTGCAGGTCGCCTTCGTCTTCGTTAAACGAATATCCACATTCCGGGCATTTGTATTCGCTCATTGGCTTACTCTTAGTCTGTTACGGCTTCACCAGAACTCGCTGATTGCCCGTATTTTCGATAAATCACGTTGCGTTTATCCGGGTCGATGTTGATCTTCGTGAGATCCCCTTTGATATGTTCAAGCTCAAGCAGCCTTTTGTCCATTACGCGATACCACAGCCAGGGAACATAGGCGAGGAGGTAGGCACCGAAATATCCACTGGGCAACGACGGTAAGTCCTCGAAGTGCCTGAGTGACTGATAACGACGTAACGGGTGTGCATGATGATCTGAATGTCTTTGCAACTGAAATAATACCAGGTTGCTGTAAATATGATTGCTGTTCCAGGAGTGATAAGGCTGGCAGCGTTCATAGCGACCATTTTTGTCCTTTAGTCGCAATAAACCATAGTGCTCAACATAGTTTGCACTGGTTAATTGCCACCAGGCGAAAACATTGTGAATCGCCAGAAAGGGAATCATCTTCCAGCCAAAGGTGAACAATAAACCAAGCTGGAGGATTAGCGATATCGCTTGTGATTGCAGAATCTGATTGTTCCTGCTCCAAACCGATTTACCACGCCGTTCCAGACGATCTTTCTCGATCGACCAGGCGCGTTTGTATGCACCGGGGATTTCGCGCAATGCGAACTTGTAAATGCTTTCGCCCATTCGCGAGCTTGCCGGATCTTCAGGCGTTGATACGTCGCGATGATGACCGCGATTGTGTTCGATCCAGAAATGGCCATAGACGGGTACCGCAAGCACAATTTTGGCGAGTGTCCGTTCCAGGCTGGATTTTTTGTGACCGAGTTCATGACCCGTATTAATGCCTAGACCGCTGGTAATACCAGTTACAACGGCGAAGCCGACGAAGGCCCACCAACTGAGTGTCTGCGTACCTGCCCACCAGGCAGCGGCAATTAATGTTACAAAATGTAGCGGTACAATCAGGTAAGTCAGAATCCGGTAATACTTGTCGCGATCAAGTTGCAGTACAACTTCCGGTGGTGGATTGTTAGTGTCTTCGCCAAGAAACCAGTCTTGCAGTGGTCCAACTACATAACCAAGAAACAGCGGCAACAACAGCCATCCTTCATTACCAGTAACTGAATGCAGCCACATTCCGAGGATCGGCTGCAATGGGTATAATACGGACATGCTCCACAGCCAGCGTTTTCGGTCGACATAATATATGGCTTCGCCACTTTCCAGGGCAGCCGTATAACCTTTCATATTTGTATCCGCATCAACTTGCCTGCCGCCATTATGTGCCAATAGGCGCCACCTTCCAATGATTCGTGATGAAAACATGGAACCTGGTTCCGCAGCAAAAGTAGTGCTGTGACACGTTTACAGCTACCCGTGTGTCGAATACAGTTACAGAATACAGTCTGAACTGATTGCCGAATCAGAAAATGTTCAGCGAATCAATTCGATAGCTTGCTGGCACATAAATTGCTTTCTTATTTAGTAGCGAAGGCGACGATTATTGGCACGAGGCAACGGCTATAAATTGGTGCTATCGTTTAAGAGAGTAACGCGGCGGATGCTGCGCGAATTGACATAAACCAGTGGTCATCCAAGAACAACAATCAACAGAACAACTGGTCCAATTACCTAAGGATAGGGGAAAAAATTGAGCGACATGCAAGAACTCACAAAAGCAGCTGAAAACCGCAGCGAAGCGGATCGCAGGATTTTTTCGTGGAGGACTGTTAGTAGTGGTTTTCTGCGCTCGCGCAGAAGAGATACCCGACGGGTAGCCGAAGACGAGCCCCTGTTTACGGACTGGCATCACCCGTGGCTGTTTTTCCTGGCCACCGGGATAATGTTGCTCAGCGCCATGGACGCCTTCATGACGCTGCAATTGCTGGATCGTGGCGCCATCGAGATTAATCCGGTCATGGCGGCTGTTATCGGCAAAAGCACACTGACGTTCGCTGCTACGAAAATGGCCTTAACCGGGGTCTGCGTGTTGGCACTGGTATACCTGTCACGATCACGATTTATGAACCGCATGCGGACCAGCCTGGTATTGACCATATTTTTCAGCTTCTATGCCGTCCTGGTCTGTTACGAATTCGTTTTGCTGATCCAGCAGTTATAAGGAACCCGTCCGGGCTCAAAAGCGACCCGGCATCCATTCCCTCGGCCACAGGCTTGAGATAAACTAGCGCCCCTTTTTTTGACATCCGTTGGCAAATCCGGAAATCCGGGTTTCAGGGCGGCGTAATGAGCAATTCTCTAAAAGACCAATACGCTTCATCACCTCTTTACGGCAGCAACGCGACTGCCGTGGAGGCGCTGTATGAGCAATATCTGCAAAACCCCGACTCTGTAGCAGAGGAGTGGCGGCTGTATTTCCACTCGTTTGGCGCTGATGAGACCGAAATAGCCCACGAGCCCATTCGGCAGCGGCTTCTCGCTCGCAGCCGGAATGATCGTGGTAATGGCACGGTCACCACCGGGCTCGCGGGTTCCGGCATCGCAGCGAATGAAAAACAGGCGGCGGTTTCGCGCATGATCCAGGTCTATAGCCTGCGTGGACATCAAATTGCTGACCTCGATCCGCTCGGCATGGCAGAAATCCAGACTCCGGGTGTATTGAAGCTGGATTATCTGGGTTTAACACCCGCCGATATGGATACCGAATTTGTTACCGGTGGCGTGGCGGGAACCGGGGATCGCCGCATGCGTTTGCGAGATATCCTGGATCTGCTGAAGAAGATTTATTGCGGCAAAATTGGCGCCGAATTTGCGCATGTATCTCGAGCGCGTGAACGCCTGTGGCTCAGAAAGCACTTTGAGCAGGGAATGGTTGCAGGTCGCATGGCAAAAGATGATCGACTGTGGCTGCTGGAGCAGTTAACTGCGGCTGAGGGCATCGAACGTTACTTGCATACCCGTTTCGTCGGGCAAAAGCGCTTTGGCCTGGAAGGTGGGGAGAGCCTTATCCCGATGCTGGACGACCTGATTCAGCAGGGTGGGCGTTCCGGGGTCAAAGAGCTGGTTATCGGCATGGCGCACCGTGGGCGCATTAATGTGCTGGTGAATGTGCTCGGTAAATCACCCGAAGAGCTATTCGAGGAATTCGAGGGCAATGTCGATCCTGCGGATATGAAAGGCTCTGGTGACGTTAAATATCACAAGGGTTATTCGGCGGATATGAAAACCGCGGGTGGCAATGTGCATATCGCCCTCGCATTCAATCCGTCCCACCTCGAAATTGTTAATCCGGTCGTGGAGGGGTCAGTACGCGCGCGGCAGCAGCGTCGCGGTGACGTGGAAAGGCAGGAAGTCTTACCCGTTTTGATTCATGGCGACGCCGCATTTTCCGGGCAGGGTGTCGTTACCGAAACTTTTCAGATGTCACAAACCAACGGTTTCAGAACCGGTGGCACGATTCATATCGTCATTAACAACCAGATTGGCTTCACAACCAGTCGGCCATCCGATGCGCGTTCCACCCCATATTGCAGTGACGTCGCAAAAATGATCGAGGCGCCGGTTTTCCACGTCAATGGCGACGATCCTGAGGCAGTGATATTCGTTACACGTCTTGCGTTGCAGTATCGGCAAAAGTTCAAGAAAGACGTTGTCATAGACCTCGTATGTTATCGGCGCCACGGGCACAACGAGGCTGACGAGCCAAGCGCCACGCAACCGATCATGTACGCACAAATCAGGAAGCAAAAAACGACCCGGGCATTGTATGCCGAGCGCCTGGTTGCAGCCGACGTGGTCACTGATGAAGACGTGAGTGGCATGCAGGATAACTATCGAGATCGACTGGATCGTGGTGAGCCGGTACAGAAAGCAATGCTTGGCATGATCGGTAACGAATTTACCGTCGACTGGAGTCCGTATATTGATGCGAGCTGGAATGACCCGGTAGACACCGCGCTGAGCCCGGCCAAAGTTGCCGAGTTGTCCAAGAAAATAACAGACGTGCCTGCCGGACTGGTATTACATGGCCGCGTGCAACGAGTAATGGATGACCGGCGAAAGATGGCTTCCGGCGAGATTGACATGGATTGGGGCTTTGCCGAGACCATGGCTTACGCGGGTCTTATCGATGCGGGCTATGACTGTCGCATTACTGGTCAGGACAGCGGTCGTGGCACTTTTTTTCACCGCCACGCAGTACTGCACAATCAAGCCAGTCGCCAGGAATATATTCCGCTGCAATCGATCTCGGATCGTCCGGCCTCTTTCAGAGTTATCGACTCGCTCCTGTCCGAGGAGGCCGTCATGGCTTTCGAGTACGGTTATGCGACAACAGAACCTAATACGCTGGTTGTCTGGGAAGGACAGTTCGGTGACTTTGCAAATGGTGCGCAGGTAGTGATCGATCAGTTCATCAGCTCCGGGGAAGCAAAATGGGGTCGACTTTGCGCATTGACGCTGTTTTTGCCGCACGGTTATGAAGGCCAGGGGCCGGAACATTCATCAGCACGACTGGAGCGTTTCCTGCAATTATGTGCTGAGCAAAACATCCAGGTTTGCATACCATCCACGCCGGCTCAGTTTTTCCATATGATTCGTCGTCAGATGTTACGTGCATATCGCAAGCCGTTAGTCGTAATGACGCCCAAAAGCCTGTTGCGCCATAAATTTTCGGTATCACCAATAGCAGAATTGTCTACCGGGCACTTCCAGCTGATAATTCCTGACGGCGATGTGCTGGAAGCCGGGGGAATCAAACGTATTGTTTTCTGTAGCGGCAAGGTTTATTACGACCTCGCTGAAGCCAGGCAGGTCCACAACGTTACTGATACTGCGCTCGTCCGCATCGAACAGCTCTACCCGTTCCCCATTGAGCAGTACGCTGCTGTTATCGGTTCTTACAAGAATGCGACGGATATAGTCTGGTGTCAGGAAGAGCCGCGCAACCAGGGTGCGTGGTATCAAATCAGACATCGACTGCAGGAACCGCTCGGTGACGACAAGCAACTTTTTTATGCTGGTCGCGGCGGCGCAGCTGCTCCGGCGTCCGGCGTGTTTAAATTACACCTGCAACAACAGCAAGCACTGGTTGAAGCAGCATTGAATATACGGATTGCGGCGAGCAAGGAAGAACAACCGCCCGGAACAAAACGGAAATCTAAATGACGATCGAAATTAAAGTTCCCCAGTTACCAGAGTCGGTAACGGACGCAACGCTTGTCGCCTGGCACAAGAAGGCGGGCGATGCTATCAGCAGGGATGAGAACCTGGTGGACCTGGAAACGGATAAGGTGGTTCTTGAAGTGCCGGCACCGGTCAATGGCACGTTGAAAGAAATCAAAATTGCGGATGGCACGACCGTAACCAGTGGCGAAGTTCTGGCCATTATTGAAGAAGGTGAAGGCGCTAAGGTTGCAGCAGCACCGGCGAAAGACGTCAGCGAGAGCGTTACGGCAGAGGTCGCCGCACCGGCCAGTAGTGGCGGCAGTTCGCACAAACTGAGTCCATCGGTCCGGCGTCTGCTCGACGAACATGATCTTGATGCGACTATCGTGATTGGCAGCGGCAAAGACGGGCGGATTACAAAATCGGATGTGATGGACTACCTCAAGAGTCACAGCGATGAAAATGTAGCTCCTGGTGATCCGGCACCGCAAGTGGCACCGACTGCCACGGCTGGTGGCAGTGTGCGCAGCGAACAGCGAGTGCCGATGACCCGGTTACGGGCACGCATCGCGGAGCGCATGGTCGAGGCACAACATTCGGCCGCAATGCTCACCACGTTTAATGAAATCGATTTGACCAAAGTTAAGTCACTGCGTGCTCGTTACAAAGAAGCCTTCGAGAAAGAACATGGTGTGCGCCTCGGCTTCATGTCGTTTTTCGCCATAGCCGCGGTGGAAGCACTGAAGAAATTTCCTGTCGTCAATGCATCAGTTGAAGGCAACGACGTTATTTATCACGACTACTTTGATATTGGCATCGCCGTTTCCTCTCCCCGTGGCCTGATGGTTCCGGTGCTCCGGGATGTCAATAAACTCAGTTTCGCCCAGGTCGAGGCAGACATTGCGGAACTGAGCGGCAAAGCACGCGATGGCACGATGGGTATGGATGACCTGACGGGCGGCACATTCACTATAACTAACGGTGGTGTATTCGGCTCGCTGTTGTCTACGCCAATTCTCAATCCGCCGCAAAGTGCAATCCTTGGCATGCATACAATCCAGGAACGACCGGTGGCGGTAAATGGTGAAATCGAAATTCGGCCAATGATGTATGTAGCGCTGACCTATGATCACCGTATTATCGACGGCAAGGATGCAGTGCAGTTTCTGGTCAGCATCAAGAATTCCCTCGAAGATCCAGGACGCCTCCTGTTACAGCTATAAATAAGGTCTAAACAAGAATATGAGCAAATCATTTGATGTCGTCGTCATCGGCGCAGGTCCGGCAGGCTACATTGCTGCAATACGTGCCAGCCAGAATGGCATGACCGTTGCGTGTATCGATGAATGGCAGAACAAGGATGGCAAGAATGCGTTCGGCGGCACATGCCTGAATGCAGGGTGTATCCCATCGAAAGCGTTACTGGAATCGAGCGAGTTATTTCATCGCGCAGGTCATGAATTCGACAAACATGGCATCAACGCCACAGCAGTCAGCATCGATATCGCCAAGATGCAAAAGCGCAAGGCAAGCATCGTGCGGCAACTGACCGGTGGAGTTGCCGGCCTTTTGAAAGCCGCCAATGTTACGGCGCTCGTCGGTCACGGGAAACTGCTTGGCGGCAAGAAGGTGGAGTTCACACCCACAAAAGGAGATGTCGAGGTTATCGATGCCCGGTATGTCATCCTGGCAACAGGCTCCACACCCGTTGAGTTAGGAATCGCACCTTTCGATGGTGAACAGATAGTCGATTCCTGGGGAGCGCTGGATTTCACTGCGGTTCCCGAATCGCTTGGCGTGGTCGGTGGCGGCGTCATTGGTCTGGAACTCGGCAGTGTCTGGAGTCGACTCGGTGCGAAAGTCGTCGTCATAGAGGCAATGGACGACTTCCTTTTTATGGCGGACAGGCAAGTAGCGAAAGAAGCAGAGAAACAATTCAAAAAGCAGGGCCTTGATATCCATCTCGGCGCTAAGGTTACGTCGGCCAAAGTTGCCGGCAAGAGGGTATCGGTGGAGTACGAGGACAAAGACGGGAAACAAACGCTGGAAGTTGAAAAACTGGTCGTTGCTGTTGGGCGACGACCATTTACCGATGGACTGTTCGCCGACGATAGCGGCGTCCAGCTGGACGAACGCGGTTTCATACAGGTCGACGACGAGTGTCGAACAGCGGTTAAGGGCATATTTGCTGTTGGTGATTGTGTACGCGGCCCCATGCTGGCGCATAAGGGATCGGAAGAAGGCGTCATGGCGGCAGATTTGATTGCCGGTGAGATTGCCGAGGTCAATTACGCTGTCATCCCTTCTGTTATTTACACGGCCCCGGAAATTGCCTGGGTTGGTAAAACAGAGGAAGAGATTAAGGCGAGCGGGCGCAAATACAAGACTGGCTCATTTCCTTTCGCCGCAAGTGGACGCGCCAAAGCAATGGAACAGACTGCAGGCATGGTGAAAATAATTTCTGCGGTGGATGATGATGAAATTCTCGGTGTGCATATTGTCGGGCCGATGGCCGGAGAGCTTATTTCCGAGGCCGTATTAGCAATGGAGTTTTCTGCGAGTACTGAAGACATACAGCGAACAATTCATGCGCATCCAAGCCTTGCTGAAGCGCTGCACGAGGCCTCGCTGGCGGTGGATAACAAGGCATTGAATTTCCCCAATAAATAGATTGGCTGGCGTTGGTTATTGCTCGTCGGAGACATGAGCTTGATTTTGTTTGCCGGTGCCGGATTGGGGATTCGCGGCGTCTTCACTCTCGTACATTTCTATTAGCTGCTAGTAAGCACAACAGTATAGACAGCCGCTCCTACGATTACGCCAAATGCGACGTAGGAGCGGCTGTCTCAGCTAGTGCGCTTGGTTGCAGCGTCCAGAAGCGCACGACAGCAAAGGCGCCGCGAATGCCCAACTTCAAGACCGATCTTCAATGCATAAGACAACAGCGAACCTTATGGGGACGGAGCACGTGCTCCGTCCCCATAGTGAGGGCAACTAATTTTTCCGCCGCACCGACGTTACATTCGGCAGCTGCTCCAGCCTGCTAATCACCCGGCTTAACGTCGGCAGCCCGGGAACCGAGATATTCAATTCCATGTGCGCCTGCATCGTTCGCTTGTCCGACCGCGTATTGATGCCGTCAACACTGACATGCTCATCGGACAATATCGCACTGATGTCACGCAACAAGCCCTGACGGTCGAAAGCGTGCAGTGACAATTTCGCCGGGTAGGTTGCGTCTGCGACGGTCCCCCAATCAACTTCAATAACCCGCTCGGGATGGCGTGACAGCAGGCTGAGGTAGTTACCGCAGTCCTGGCGATGAATGCTTACGCCACGTCCAAGCGTTATATAGCCGGCGATATCCTCAGGTGGAACAGGTCGGCAACACCGCGCAAAATTACACAAAAGATCACCGACACCACTGACCGCAATGTCTCCGGAGACTGCATCGCTTCGCTTGCGTGGTCGTCGCTTGCGGATAATTTCCGTGGGTTCTTCATGTCGCAAGTGTTGCAGTGCTGACGCGATGGACGCTGAGGTGATATCTCCGGCGCCAAGCGCGACGAAAAGTGCATCGCTATTCGCGTACTTGAGTTGGCCCGCAATTTCGCTAGTGCCAACGTCGTGGACATTAAGCCGGGTGAGTTCGCGCTCGAGAATCTCCCGTCCCTGGCGTTTGTTTTGTTCTTTGTCCCGCTGACGAAACCAGGTGCGCACCTTGGTGCGGCTACGCGTTGCAACCAGGTAACCGAGTTGCGGGCTGAGCCAGTCACGACTGGGTTGTTCGAGTTTGCCCGTAATGATTTCAACTTTGTCGCCGTTCTGTATTTTGTAAGTTAACGGCACAATCCGGCCGTTAACTTTGGCGCCACGACAGCGATGACCGATCTGAGTGTGCACGTGATAGGCGAAGTCCAGCGGCGTAGCGTCCGCCGGCATCTCGACCACGTCGCCGCGGGGACTGACGGCATAGACGCGGTCTTCGAAAACGTCACCACGAAGTTTATCCAGCAAGTCGCCATCCTGGTCCCCCGGCTCGAGTAATTGTCGCAAGAACTGTATTTTTTGATCGAATGCGGCCCGTGTCGAACCGCCTTCCTTGTATCGCCAGTGAGCGGCAACACCGAGTTCCGCATGGCGATGCATTTCACGGGTCCTGATCTGGACTTCGACCGTTTTACCTTGCGGTCCGATCACGGCGGTGTGTAACGACTGGTAGTTATTGTCCTTCGGATTCGCGACGTAGTCGTCAAATTCTCCGGGCAGATAGGGCCAGAGGTTATGCACGACGCCGAGCGCTGCGTAACATTGATGAACGTCCTCGACGAGCACCCGTACAGCACGCATGTCGAATATTTGTTCAAGAGTGCGATTCTTCGCCTGCATTTTTCGCCAGATACTGAAAATGTGTTTTGGCCTGCCGGTGATGTCTCCTTCGATATCGTTCTTCGATAACTCTTCGCGCAAAGTTGTTATGACTTCCTCAATGTAGGTTTCGCGCTCAGTGCGTTTCTCGTTGAGTGATTTTGCCAGCCGCTTGTAGGTTTCCGGTTCGAGATAGCGCAATGACAGGTCTTCGAGCTCCCACTTCAATTGCCAGACGCCCAGTCGATTGGCGAGCGGCGCATAAATTTCCTGCGTTTCGACCGCGATGGCACGTTGTTCATCCCTCGCTGCAATCTTTGCGAGGCGTAACCGATACAGTTGTTCAGCAATTCGGACCAGGACAAGGCGCGCATCCGAGACCACGGCCAACAACATTTTGCGCAGCGCTTCGGACTGTTGCACTGCCAGGGCTTCACCGGGCTGCCAGTCCTGCGGCAGTGAAAAACCGCTAAGCTGGACCAGTCCTTCCACCAGACCAGGTAACTCTGCATTGCCGATTTTCTGCAAATCGCGTAACGAAACGTGACCATTCCTTACCAGCGGGCAAGCACGAACTGCGGCTAGCAGGACAGGGGGGAAGTCGAGGGGCTGCAGAATTGCGCATATCTGCTCGCTTTCTTCCCGGAGCGCGGCAATTTGCTCCTGATTCGGCAAAGCATCGACAAATTCATCGATTTTCCCGATGATGTCGGCCTGATCGGCGCCGATTTGCCGATTTTCGGGGTTGGAAGGGGACATTTGGCTTAGCTATATTGGGTGTACAGAGATCCTTTAACCGTTATCATACGCCGTGATTTTGGGCAGTACATGAGGATATTGACGAAGGCGTCGGGTGCGCCCGATTCTGCACGCGTGCTGTACTTTGAAAACTCGCAACGTTTGGGACTTGAGAACTAATGGCAGGACATAGTAAGTGGGCGAATATCCAGCACCGCAAAGGCGCCCAGGACAAGAAGCGCGGCAAGCTTTTTACCAAGCTGATCCGCGAGATAACCATCGCGGCCCGTATTGGCGGCGGCGACATGGCAGCAAATCCGCGTTTGCGGCTGGCGGTGGACAAAGCGAAATCGCAGAGCATGCCGAAAGATAATATCGAGCGGGCTATTAAGAAGGGGTCCGGTGATCTTGATGGCGCGGATTACCAGGAAATCCGCTACGAGGGCTACGGTCCGGGCGGAACAGCGGTTTTGGTTGATTGTATGACCGATAACAAAAACCGTACCGTCGCAGAAGTAAGGCATGCCTTTTCAAAGTTTGGCGGTAACCTCGGCGCCGACGGGTCAGTCGGCTACCTGTTTGCGCATGTAGGGCAATTAAGCTTCGCCCCTGGCAGCGATGAGGACGCCGTAATGGAAGCGGCTATCGAAGCCGGTGCCGAGGATGTGCTGGTTGACGATGACAAATCCATAGAAGTTTTAACCGACCCGGCAGAATTTGAGTCTGTACGTGATGCGATGCGTGCAGCCGGGTTCGAGTCGGAAAATGCAGAATTGACGATGCGCGCCTCGAACAGCGCCGTGCTTGAACTACAAGCCGCATCATCGATGATCAAAATGCTGGAAATGCTGGAGGACCTGGATGACGTCCAGAGTGTTTACAGTAATGCCGATATATCCGCAGAAGTACTGCAGCAGCTTTGAGGTAAATATTGACTGAGCGTCAACGCATTCTTGGTATTGATCCTGGTTCAAGACTGACCGGGTTTGGCGTGCTCGATTGCGCGTCGAACTGTGCAACATATGTTGCCAGCGGCGCTGTGCGAACGGGTGCAGGTGCCTTTCCCGAGCGCCTCAGAATGATATTTCACTCTATCAGGAATATTGTTGAGGAATATCAGCCAGATGTAGTGGCTATTGAAAGTGTTTTCATGCATCGGAATGCCGGCAGTGCGTTGAAGCTGGGCCAGGCCCGCTCGGCTGCGATCTGTGCCACCTTCGGACTTGAGCTGGAAATACACGAGTACGCTCCGCGGGAAATCAAACAGGCAATTGTTGGTACCGGCGCTGCGACCAAAGAGCAGGTCCTGCACATGGTCAGGTCTTTACTGGAGCTCGACGGCGATCCCTCGCCGGATGCGGCAGATGCTTTGGCTACCGCGCTCTGTTATGCACACCAGCGCCGCCTGCATCTCAAAGTGAGCGGCAGTGCAGCCATTGCGGGTCTGCAATGATTGGCTCATTGCGCGGCAAACTGACCGCCAGGGACCCGGCAGCGATAATCATCGAATGTGCCGGGGTTGGTTATGAAGTTGCAACGCCAATGTCCACCTTCCTCGAATTACCGCAGATTGGTGAAGATGTATTCCTGTACATGCATTTACTGGTTCGCGAGGACGCACAAACCCTGTATGGCTTCGCCACAGAGGACGAAAAACAATTATTTCGCACAGTGCTTAAAATCAGCGGCGTCGGCGCGAAAATGGGCCTGGCAATCCTGTCCGCCATGAGCGTAAGAGACTTCGAGCGTTGTGTGCAGACGGATGATGCGGCAATGCTGGTCAAAATTCCCGGTGTTGGCAAGAAAACGGCAGAACGCCTTATCATCGAAATGCGCGATAAAATAGACCAGACACCGCTGCAGGCGGCAGGCAGGCGGGTAGGCGTCGATGCCGGCGAGCCACGACACCTGGCGGTCGATGCTCTGGTGTCGCTTGGCTATAAACTGCCGGAAGTAAAACGATTGTTGGCGCAATTCGAAGTCAAAGATAAATCAGCAGAGGAAATTATCCGGCTCGCCTTGCGGCAGACCGTAAATTAGAAAATGAGCGGAATTGAACACGACAGACTGACCAGTGCGATTCCTCGCGAGGAAGACCAGGCGTTCGATCGGGCGATCCGACCAAAAACGCTGCAGGACTTTATCGGTCAGGCAAGCGTCAAGGAACAAATGGATATTTTCATCACTGCCGCCAGGAATCGTGGTGAAGCGCTGGATCATGTACTGATTTTCGGGCCGCCGGGTCTTGGTAAAACGACACTCGCACATATCGTCGCCAATGAAATGCAGGTAAATCTGCGCCAGACATCGGGACCGGTGCTCGAGCGACCTGGTGACCTTGCCGCAATCCTGACTAACCTTGAGCCAAACGATGTGTTGTTTGTCGACGAGATTCATCGTCTTAGTCCGGTGGTCGAGGAGGTCCTCTATCCGGCGCTGGAAGATTTTCAACTCGATATCATGATCGGCGAGGGGCCGGCGGCGCGCTCTATCAAACTGGACCTGCCACCGTTTACGCTGGTGGGGGCAACGACCCGTGCGGGGCTACTCACGTCGCCACTGCGTGATCGCTTCGGCATTGTGCAGCGACTTGAGTTTTATACGCCTGATGATCTCAAATCCATCGCCACGCGATCTGCGGGAATATTGAACTTGCCGCTGGACGGCGGCGGTGCAAACCAGATCGCCGAGCGCTCGCGAGGTACGCCAAGAATCGTCAATCGACTGTTGCGACGGGTGCGTGATTTCGCCGAAGTACGTGCGGATGGTGTGATAACTGAAAAAGTAGCCATCAGCGCCATGGATTTGCTTGAGGTCGACCCAAACGGCTTTGATGCGATGGACAGGCGGCTGTTGCAGACGATTATCGATAAGTTTGATGGTGGGCCAGTGGGCATTGAGTCGCTGGCGGCGGCTGTCGGGGAAGAACGCGGCACGATCGAGGATGTACTGGAGCCTTACCTGATTCAGCAGGGCTTTATGATGCGCACCGCGCGCGGTCGGGTTGCAACAAAAAATGCCTATCTGCATTTTGGCCTGGCGCCACCAACCCGGGATTCGACGCCTGAGTTGCCGTTATTCGACCAGAACTGAACCTGACCGGACAACATCACTTGAACAAACAAAGCAATGTAAGGCCGTTCACGTGGCCACTCCGTGTCTATTACGAGGACACAGACGCACAAGGGCTCGTCTACTACGCCAATTACTTCAAATTCATGGAGCGCGCACGAACGGAATGGTTGCGCTCTTTGGGTGTCGAACAGGATGTGCTCCTGTATGAACAACGCCGACTATTCGTAGTGATCGAGACCAGCTGCGAATTCCTGGTACCGGCTAAATTTAACGACGAGATTGTGGCTACCGCGGCATTGAGCGATCTGTCTCGGGCGACATTCACGATGGAACAAAACATTTTTCGCAATAACCTGGATGACGAGTTGCTGTGTCGCGGTACGACCAAAGCGGCATTTCTGAACGCCGACACGCTCAGGCCCATCCGGGTGCCTGCCGATTTATTTGAGGACTCAAAATCATGACGACAGACATGTCAATTATCGGCCTGGTGATGGGCGCAAGTTTCGTGGTGCAGGTTGTTCTGTTCCTGCTGCTCGCGGCTTCGTTCGTCTCCTGGAGTATTATTTTTACGAAGAGACGACTCATACAGCGTGCCAAATCTGCATCCGATGAGTTCGAGACCAGCTTTTGGTCCGGCGGCGACCTGAATACCTTATATCGCAGCGCCACGCGGCAAAAGGGTGGCAGCCAGGGTATGGCAAGCATTTTCGAAGCTGGTTTCCGCGAATTTAATCGCGTCTCAGCACAGGGCGATATTGTACCGGACAAGATCGTCGATGAGTGCCGCCGCGCCATGCGGGTATCGCAAATGCGCGAGGTCGATCGATTGGAGCAAAGCCTGGCGACGCTGGCGACGATTGGTTCTACGAGCCCCTATGTTGGCTTGTTTGGTACGGTCTGGGGAATCATGAATTCATTTCGGGCACTGGGTAATGTGCAGTCCGCGACACTCGCAATGGTTGCCCCGGGAATTGCCGAAGCCCTGATTGCCACCGCTATGGGCCTGTTTGCAGCCATCCCTGCGGTCATAGCCTATAACCGTTACGCGGATAAAGTCGTCCGGCTTGAAATCCGTTACGACGGTTTTACTGAAGAATTCTCCAGTATTCTGCAGCGCCATTCCCGCGCCAAGAAAAAGGCGGTGTGAAATGAATTCAACAATGAAAAAACGCAAGCTGATGGCCGAAATTAATGTTGTGCCATATATCGACGTCATGCTGGTTCTCCTTATTATCTTCATGGTGACAGCGCCATTGCTGACCCAGGGAATCAAGGTGGAATTACCGCAGGCGGGCGCCGAACCGATTGAAGACGTGTCGAATCAGCCACCATTGGTCGTCAGCGTGGATGCCGATGGCAACCTTTACATCAACGTAGGCGACGATGAAGACGAGCCGGTGACCGGCCGGGATATTGTCGCCCGGGTGGCGGCAGTGCTGCGCAACCGGCCGAATACACCGGTGTTGGTAAAAGCAGATCGTGCCGTGGCGTATGGCAACGTCGTTGGCGCGATGGTGTTGTTACAACAAGGCGGGGCGGAAAGTGTCGGTTTTGTAACCGATCCATTGAATACGTACCCGGTACCACAGTAAGTCAAAGTAGTTGATACGCGCTTGATACAAGACAACTACAATATTATCCCGGTGACCTTTGCCGCGATATTTCACGGGCTGGTGATTGCCGGCCTGATTTATGCCGTCGATTTTTCGCGGCCGATGCACCCGTCTGTGCCGCTCGCCATCAAGGCCACACTGGTTCTGGATGAAGATATTCCGCAAACAGCACCGCCGCCTGTCGAAGAGCCGGAGGTCGTAGCCGAACCTGAGCCTGAGCCTGAACCCGAGCCGGAACCAGACCGGGCCGAGGAGGAACGGGTGCGGGCCGAGGAGGAAAAACGCCAGGCTGACCTGCGGGCAGAACAGCAACGCATTCGCGAGCAGGATGAGGCCGAGCGCAAACGACGCCAGAAAGAGGAAGCCGAGCGCAAAAAGCAGCAGGAAGCTGAACTGGAGCGCCGCCGTGAAGAAGCGGAACGCAAACGGCTTGAGGATCTCGAACGGCAACGCAAGGAAAACGAGCGCCTGAAGAAAGAGGCCGAGTCGGCTGAGCGACAACGTCAGCTTGATGTCGAACTTGCCGCCGAAACGCAGCGTCAGGAGGCTATGAATGCAGGCGAACTAAGTGTCTACCAGTTCGCGATCATGCAGCAGCTGCAGCGCAACTGGATCGAGCCGGCCACTGCAGTCGCTGGCATTGAATGCGTCGTCAATGTCAGGCAACTACCCAGCGGCGACGTGGTCGGAGTGACCATTGGCTCGTGCAATGGCGACGATTCGGTAAGGCGCTCGATTGAGGCTGCGGTCTACAAAGCATCGCCATTGCCGCTGCCATCGAATCCAAGTTTATTTCAAAGGAACTTGACGATTACCTTCAGACCTGAACAATAGGCGCTCTCGATTAAATACCGGATCCAATTTATGAACAAATTCCTGTCTTCTGGCCTTATCCTGCTGCTTTTAATGCTGGCCAGCGGTGATATTCACGCCCAATTAGAGATCGAAGTGACTGGCGGCGCAGGCAGGCGCGCCCCCGTTGCTGTCGTGCCCTTTGCCTGGGAAGGCGATGACGCGAATGCCCCCTTCGACATCACCGGGCTGATCGCTGCAGATCTGGATCGCAGTGGACGATTTGCGCCAATTCCCGAAGACGACATGCTGCAAAAGCCTACCTCCGGAATTGATGTGGATTTTGAAGACTGGTCAATTCTCGGTGTCGAGGCAGTGGTGATAGGCAAGGTGACCCAAACAGGTGCCAATGCCTACAGCGTCCAGTTCCAGCTGTTTGACGTTTTCAAGCGCGAACAGCTGGTGGGTTACCGCATGCCGGCCAGCCGCGGCACGATGCGCCGTGTTGCACACCGCGCTGCAGACATGATTTACGAGAAACTGACCGGTATTCCGGGCGTCTTCGGCACCAAGGTAGCCTACGTCACAGCGCAGGGCGGAAAGGACAACCGTTTGTTTACGCTGGTCGTGTCCGATACTGATGGCCAGAATGAAGTGACGATCATGGAGTCGAGCGACCCGATCATGTCGCCAGCATGGTCGCCGGACAGTCGTCGTCTCGCGTACGTCTCGTTCGAGAACAATGTATCAACCATTTTCGTGCAAACGCTGCGCACCGGCAATCGGATCAAGGCGTCGAGCCGCGCCGGCATCAATGGCGCGCCTGCATTTTCGCCCGATGGACGAAAACTGGTATTAACGCTGGGCGGCATTGACGGCAATCTGGATATTCACGTCCTTAATCTTGCCGACCGCAAAGTTACGCGCCTGACAACCAATCGGGCGATCGATACGGAAGGAACCTGGGCTCCGGACGGGAAAACGATCTATTTCACATCGGATCGCAGCGGTGGGCCACAGATATATCGGGTTGGCATAAATGGTGGTACACCCGAGCGCGTGACCTTCGAAGGCGGTTATAATGCGCGACCAAGGCTATCGCCAGATGGCAGCAAGCTCGCTTTGGTGCATCAGGACCGGGGCAATTACCGCATCGCTGTCCTGGATATTGAAAGCAAGGATCTGCTGGTGTTGTCAGTGGGAAGCCAGGATGAATCACCGAGCTTCGCGCCAAACAGTGATTCACTGATTTATGCGACACGGCAGGGGAGAAATGGTGTGCTGGAAATGGTTTCTGCTGACGGCCTGATTCGACAGCGCCTCGCGGCAACTCAGGGCGATGTGCGTGAGCCGGTCTGGTCACCATTTCCGCGTTATTGATGAGCGTATTTATATAGCTATATCACTTTAAGTATTATGTGTATGATATTGAAATAATTGGTAATAATTTTCTTTTTTGTTTGGGCAAACACTTTAAGAAGGGACAATGAGATGAAACTGCATCGACTGCTTTTATTAAGCATGATGACACTACTGGTTATGGGCTGCGCGGGTCAGGACATACCCGATCCGGAGGCGGACGAAAGCGCTATTGGCGTAGACGACGGCAGCATGGCCGATACGGACGGATTTGGCGAGGACGGACTGGGTGCTGGCGAAGAATTCGGTGACGACTTTATGGACGAAGAGATGACGATGATCATCTATTTCGATTTCGATCAATCGTCACTGCGTTCGGAATATTCCGATTTGCTGGCGCGCCATGCGGCGAACCTGTCCAACAACTCGCGCGCATCCATACGCCTTGAAGGACATACCGACGAACGTGGCTCGCGCGAATACAATATCGGACTCGGTGAGCGCCGTTCCCAAGCGGTACGCAAGATGTTGCTCATTCAGGGCGCATCAGCCGGGCAGATATCAACCGTGAGCTTCGGCGAAGAACGCCCGGCTGCGTTTGGCAGTGACGACGAATCACATGCGCTGAATCGTCGCGTAGAGATTAATTACACCAACTAGCAGGTAGCAGATAGTGGCACGACGTAAAATTATTCTGGCTGTACTCACACCGATGCTGCTCGCGGCAGGGTGTGCGGTCACGCCCCCGGCAGAGGACCCGGTCCTGATACAGCTCGACGAGCTTGATCGCCGGCTTGGTGCAATAGAGCGGATACTGGCAAATGGCAGCCTGGTTGAGCTAACGATGCAGGTCGACGATTTGCAGCGACAGAATGCCGAACTGCAGGGTCGCACTGAATCGCTCGAGCACAGTGCGGAAAGCACGGCTGGTCGGCAGCGCGACCTGTATATCGATGTCGATGATCGTATTCAGAGCCTGGAACGCAGCCTGCAAAGCCAGCCTGCCGCCGTCAACGTCCTGGACGGTGGCGCGCTTTTGCCCGGACAACTGCCTGTTCCTGGCGGATCGGATCGGGACAATTACCAGGCAGCATTTGAATTGCTGAAAGAACAGCGTTATGAACCTGCCGCACTGGCGTTCCAGCAATTCCTGATCAGTTATCCTGACAGCCAGTTGGCCGATAATGCCCAGTACTGGCTGGCAGAGTCATACTATGTAACTGACCAGTTCGAGAATGCACTGAAGGAATTCCAGGTCGTCATTAACAAGCATCCACGCTCGCGCAAGGTGCCGGACGCACTCCTGAAAATAGGCTACAGCAACTACGAGTTGGAACGCTATGATGCGGCGCGAACCTCGCTCGGCATGGTGCAGTCTGAATATCCCGACACCACAGCTGCCCGCCTGGCGGAACAGCGCCTGAAACGTATGGACGACGAGGCGTAGCAGGGCGGTTCGATTTTAATACGCAACTTGTGATTTGCCGGCGCTGGTGTATCATCGCGCCCGGCATTTCAGCCATCCAGACAGTAACTCTCGTGGGGCGTTAGCTCAGAGGTAGAGCATTCGGCTTTTAACCGACTGGTCGTAGGTTCGACTCCTACACGCCCCACCATTTTAGTCTTGCAGCGCTGCAACCATATAGTCTACGGCATCCCGAATCTCATTATCTGACAGATCGAGACGGCCACCCTTCACGGGCATGAAGCCGGTCGACCCGGTATAGCCTTTAAGCGCATTCAGGTACAGCGTGTCATTTCCCTGGGCGATGCGCGGTTGCCATGCTGCCCTGTCCCCAATCGTTGGTGCACCACCGATGCCTGTGCCATGACAGGCGATGCAGGCCGCAGTTATATACCTGCGGCCCGGACATTGCTCGTAGCGACTGGCTCGGGTTGCGTCGCTTCAACGACCTGTGGCTCACCGGCGGTGAGTTCCTCGCCCGGCAGGTAAATCTGGCCAAAAGGGCGGATCCGGTCTTCTACAGATGATTGATGCTCGTCAGAATCAGCCGTATACACTTCCTGAGTCAGCCCTGACTCAGATGTCGCAAGCACAAGAATAGCTACAGTGAATATGGCAAGAACGCCAATCACCGGGGAATACATGTCAAAAAACTTCTGTTCCCGCTTCATAGTGTTGCTCCGGAAATCACGTTGTTGGAGCGCCCTGCCGCGGGATGACCGGGGTACCATCTATTATAGAACAAATGAACATACTTGCCGGGCCCTATTCGGGGGGGTAATGCGCGCTGGACGATGACTCAGAATGAGAAATCCTTCTCATGGCATTGCCGCGACTGTCTCAAGTAATACCTTGCCGATCATGCCATTGGCGTAAAACCAGAAACCTGCGCCGATGCCAGCAACGAGTACCGCCGCATGAATCAACGCCAGGTACTTTTTTTCGTGTCCATCATTCGCCTGCATAATGGCAGAAAGTGCCGGAACAATGACAAGAGCAGGCATCGTTTCATTCATTGCGCCACTGATGACCAGGCTCGTGGACGCTGCCAATGTTCCCGCCAGGAGGTGCCGGTCGCTGTATTTTCTGCCGCGAGCCCAGGCGAATTTGCGGCGGTTTAACTCGTACGCGCCAACGGTAGCCAGGTAAGCCCACACCGCGCCCAAAAGTTCCCGCAACCAGTTTCTCGCCCGTAATGACGCCAATTGCACCGAAAAAGACCAATGAACAAACTCGGAATTCCCAGAAGCACAGCGATAACGGCCCCGACATTGATGATGACATTTCCGGTCGGTCTGGTACTTCTTTGCTCGGGCGGATCGTTGATTTCGGAATCCTCCGTGCTCGCCGTGTCAGGACTCGCGATTCATCTCCCAGGCTGAGTACACCGGCAATCGCCTGGCCAACATTACAATCGTTGCGAGAAAACCGGCAAGGAGCCCAAGCGCCAGTGTGATATCGATCCAGTGATCAAACGGCCGATCATCGGGTGAGAAGACCGGCACAATCATCAGATACTTGTTGACCCAGATTCCCAAGTTGATAGCGAATGCAACAATGCACATCGCGAGCACTGAACGTTTGACGATGGCGAACAGGAAGGAAACAAACGGCACAAAAAAACAACCGGCGATCATGGTCCAGAAAAATGGACTGTAGTGACCGTACATCTGCCGCCACACGGGTTCTGTTTCCTGCGGCAGGTTGCCAAACCAGATCACAAAAAACTGCGCCCAGAAGAAATACAGCCACAGCAGAGTAAAGCCGGTAATTAGCATGCCCAGGCTTTTGATCTGATGCGGTCCGAAATGCTTGCCGCCATCCACTCGGCGCATGACGACCACGATCACGATCAGGGCCGCGAAACCGGCGAGAACATTGCCGAACCAGTAGTGAATTGGAAATACCGTGCTGTGCCAGTGCGGGATCAGCATCATCGCAAAATCCCAGGCTATGAGCGTATTGCAGATTATGAATGCGATGATCATGATCGGGGAGAGCAGGTAGAGCTGTCGCTCGAGCGCATCCTGATCGACAGCCGCTGCGCTGTTAGCACCGGCCATGTCCGGCCGCAGACTCTTTCTAACGTAAACCAACGCCAGGCCGTAGAAGAGCAACAACCCGCCGAGGTCTCTTATCAGTAGCCAGTTGATGTTCAGCCAGGGGCTGAGATGCTCCTCAGGTGATGCATGTAGCCAGTAGAACAGATCGTCCCTCGCATAGACGAAAATTAACAGGAAGCCCGCAATCGCAAACGGAAAATAAGCCAGCGTAGATAGTTCAGCAAGACGGTACCAGGGTTTGCCCCAATCGGACTCAACCAGCCGCAGGACGGCGGTGAATACGACGCCGGCCTGGCTAATGCCCAAAAGAAACAGAAACGACACCGTAAACAGCGCAAAATCAGGCTGCGCTCCGCTGCCGGAAAGCGCATAGACAAGACTTGCGACGCCGATCAGGAAAATAATGACCAGCAGCGGCAAAGCGACACCACCACGTTGTGAATTCGGCGTATTCATTCCGCACTAAACTCGCTTTTGACGTAGTTGATGACATCCCATCGTTTCCGACGTGGCTCAGCGCGTCACGATAGAAGGGCATCAGCACCCGCCCACGCGTCAGCGTGAAGAACAGCTGTCCATCGGCCTGGTCCTGCGTGTAGGGGTCGTGCAGATCGACGGGCGCTTTCTCGACAAATTTTTCACCCACGGGGCCGTCACCCCGACCTTCCGCGCCATGGCAAACAAGGCAATTTATTTCATAAAAGTACTTGCCGCGCGCAATCGATTCGACGCTGGCCTCGACCGGATTCTGCAACGCCGCTGCGGCGTCTTTCATATCCGCCGCCTCGTTGTCGGTCAACGGCGAGGGGCAGGGTTTCTCCGCCGGCGATCGGCACGGAACCAGGTCCCGGCGGCGCCACCGATTCCTGTGCTTTCTCCGCCGGTTGATCGACCATGTCCTGGTCCCAGGGGTATGACCAGCCAAGCGACGCCGGTACCATCGTCAGCATCGCAATAATCAGAAGCCTCGGCGTTTCATGCCTGACCCTCGTCAATTCTGCGGATTTCCTCGGCTCCTGCCTCGCGCAGGATTGCCGCGGCACGGTCGAACAGTTCGTCGCTGTCGCACTCGACCGTGACTGCAAATTTGTCGACAGCTGTTTCGGGCACATAAACACGCTCGCGAATGGCCGGGAAGCGTGCGCTGATCAGGAAACCCAGCACGGTGGCGAGGATGCCGCAAAGAATGGTCATCTCGTAGGTGATGATCAGAAACGGCGGTATTGTGATGATCGGTCTGCCACCAGTCGGATGAACGAACATGACGGCCGTACCGGCCGCTAGCGCAAATCCCCCCAGCGCGCCGAATATCCCGCGAATAAAAGGTAAATCGCCTGATCACGGACTTTCTTTGGGTCCGAGCACTGCCTCGACGCGTGTATCGGGGATCGGTGACATCAGCTCCGCCTCGCGAAACCCGGCGCCCTTGAGTCTGACCGGCCGCCGCCAGCGCCGATTCCGGATCGTCAAAAAGCGCCCAGTGCGTTGCTCGTCATTGCCGCTCGTCCTTTTTCTTCGGTGCATCCATGGTCTCCTTTGACTTCATAAATGGAGACGCTGGGAAAAATCTTGACAAACAACAGGAACAACGTGACGAACATGGCGACTGATCCGACGAGGATGGAGATTTCGACCAGGCTCGGAACGTAAACACGCCAGGATCCCGGCAGATATTGCCGCGACAGTGTCGTCGCGATGATCAGGAAACGCTCGGTGTACATGCCAATATTGATAGCCAGCGAGAGGATCAGCATGGCCACGAATGAGGTTCTGAATTTCTTCGAGATCATCAACAGCGGCGCGACGGCGCAAAACAGGATCATCTCCCAATACAGTGGCGCGTAGAAGCCGAACAACTTGTACTTCAGCTGCTCATATTCCGTCGATGTACCGCTGTACCAGCCCGTGAACAGCTCCAGTATGTTGATGTACGACCACAACAGACGACAGCAGCAGCAGCAGCTTGCCGAGGTTGTCAAAGTGCAACTTGGTGATGTAATGCTCGAAGTTCATGTACTTCCTGAGCACGAACATCACAGTGACGATACCTGCAGTACCCGAGTAGATAGCGCCGACAACAAAGTACGGCGCGAAGATCGTCTGATGCAGGCCCGGCACTATCGACAACGCGAAATCCCATGACACGATACTGTGTACCGACACCGCCAGCGGAATGATCAGGACGGCCAGGAATGTGTAGGCCCAGCCAAGCCGATGCCATTCCCTGTCGGTGCCGCGCCAGCCGAGGGAAAGCAGCACATACAGATGATGGCGCCAGCCGGATGTGCGGTCCCTGACCGCCGCAAAATCAGGAATCGAACCCATGTAAATAAAAATTCCACTTCCGGTCAGATAGGTCGTAATAGCCATCACGTCGAATAACAACGGCGACCGAAAGTTTGGCCACAGTTCCATCTGATTGGGGTACGGAGCCGCCCAATGAATGAACCAGGGTCGTCCCAGGTGCACCATGACCATCGTAATTGCCACCATCAGCGAAAAGAAGGTCATCGCTTCCGCACTGCGATACATCGCTTTGCGCCACTCGCTGTTAGTGATATGCAATACGCACGACAACAGGGTGCCGGAGTGGCTCAAACCAATCCAGAAGATGAAGCTGGCGAGATAGGTTCCCCAGACAGTGGGGCTGTTCATGCCAGCAGCGCCGATGCCGTAATAGAGCTGATAGAACCAGGGGAAGAAGAAGCAGGCCAGCATTACGAAAATGGAGCTGCCGAGCGTGATGTAATAATTCCGCCCGGTGACAACCAGCGAGCGGACAACATCATCGTTGACGTCGGCGAATTGCAATTGTTGCTCTTCAGCCGGCATCGGCATCAACCTTCTTGAGATAGACCACGGATGGCAGCGTATTGAGCTCGCCCAGGACGTGGTAGGCGCGCGGGTCGTTCATTTTTTTCGAAACCATGCTATTGGTATCTTTGCGATCGCCGAACACCAGGGCCTCAGCCGGGCAGGTCTGGACGCAGGCCGGTTGCACTTCACCGTCTTTGACGCGACGGCGGCCGTCGTCTTTTGCATGATCCTTGGCCTGGCGGATGCGCTGCACACAGAATGTGCATTTCTCCATGACCCCCTTCTCCCGAACCGTGACATCGGGATTGAGTTGTTGCTCAAGCGGGGTATCCCAGTGATGATCGTAGTAGTTGAAGTACCTGACCTCGTACGGGACAGTAAACCGCGCACGATCGTGTGCCGATACAGCGGTTGTAAACCTGTGCGTTAAGGCCATCCTGATTGTGATAGGTCGCCGATACCGGGCAGACTGTTTCACACGGTGCCGCGTCACAGTGTTGGCACAGCATGGGAATAAACTTGAGTTTCGCATTCGGAAACTCGCCTTCCCAGTAGCGCTCGATCCGTATCCACTGCATTTCCCGGCCAATCCCAAGCTCTTTTTCGCCAACGATCGGGAATATTGTTTTCGGCCTGGCATGCAGTGACGCAGGCGCCACAACCGGTACAGCGATCGAGGTCGATCGTCATCGTCCATGCGTAATCGAATTCTTTGTAATACCCAGGTCGGCGAAATTTCCGCCAACTTGCCTGAAAGCGCTCCATGAAATTCATGCTGGCTCCGCCACTATAGGAATACTGTTTAGTTTTGCGCTGTGATCGGCGGATGCCGAGTCTCCACCGGTGGTCTGCACAATGTTGCGGCCGAGCTGGCGAGTATCGCCGCCGGTCCTGATGATGATTGCGCGTCGACCGGTAGCGGTGAGACTGACGCGGGTCGCGCTCGTCGCAAGGCTGCCGGATGTGGATTGCGTGGTCGGTGCCAGGATGCGGATCGGGTTGGCGCCGCGATCTTTCGCATAGCGTCCAAGCGCTTCGTGGCCCTGGCCAATGGGCATTGCAACGACGTCCGGCATTATGGCCGGGAATACGAGCAAGGGTGCCTCGATACTTCCGTGCTCGGATGCAATCTGCACCAGGTCGCCGTCTTTCAATCCCATATCTGCGGCAGTAGTCGGATTCATTTCCACCCAGGACCCGTAAACCACATTAGTCATTGGATCCGGTAATTCCTGCATCCACGGCAGGTTGGCACCACGACCATCGTACAGGCCTGTAGACAGGTACGGATGCAGGATAAAGGGATAGTCATCACTGTTGCCCGCGAATTCCGGCTCGGCGACTGCGATGTTTTCTATAACGCTGCTGGCAACCGACACGTCGCCCTCGTGGCGAATATTTGTACCCCATACACCGGATCGCAGGACTTCCTGCCAGAAGGTGTCGAAATCCTGTGAGTCTCGTGCGTCGCGCTCGAATATTTGTTGCCAGCCATCTCGCAAGTAATCTTCCATCGATCCCCAGGGCATTTTCTCGTTTAAGCCCAATTTGCTGGCGAGACCGAGGAGGATGTCACCTGTGCCGCGAGTGTTGTACAGCGGTGCTACAACCGGCTGTGACACGGCACCAACGGAAAATCCAACGCCGGGCTGGGGCATGTCATCTCCCCAGCTTTCAAGGTACGTGTGGCTGGGCAGAATGACGTCCGCCATCACGGTCGTTTCATCCATAAAACTCGACAAGCTGACGATCAGCGGAATCGATTGCAGCGCTTCGCGGAAGCCGGCCGCCTCGGGCAATGCAAATACAGGATTGCTGCCGTTTACGATGAGTACCTCGATCTCACCTTGCCGGGCACTGGCAGCGAGGGCCTGCATCGATGCGAAATCAGCCTGCCGGTTTGCAGCGGACTCGCCGACGACAGCTGGCGAATTGAAAACGACGCCGCCTGCTTTGCCGATATTGCCTATCAGATAGTTGAGCGCATTGATGGCGACAAGTGATTCAACACCGTTACTGTGATCACCAGCCGCACCGCCGCCAATTGCAAGGCCCGGTTCGGCAGCGGCAAGTTGTTCTGCCAGATGCCTGATCGTTTTTTCTTCGACACCAGTCTGCGCCGCCACGCGGCCGGGACGAGTAATCGGCAAGCGCTGCAGTCCACTCGTCAGCATCTTCTCCACTGTAGCCGTCGGCAACGATTCGCTGTGCGATTCCCAGCGCAAGAATTCCCTCGGTGCCCAGGCCTGGCTGGAATCCATTCGTCCGCTGCGGCGCCACTAACAGACATGCGCGGCTCAATTTGTACGAAGTGTCCCCGTGCTGCGTCACTGCCATGTCGGCTGTGACCAAAACCAAGGCTATGGTGCACTGGTGACAGCCAGTTGTTGAGGTAGTCGGCACCGAAGGACAAAAGATAACGGGTATTTCGAATGTCGTAGTAGGGCAGTTGCGTTTCGCGAAACAGTCGCTCGTTCGCCGCATAAAGAGCATGCGGATGGGCGAAATCAAAATGCAGCAGGTGGTTGGAGTCGAGTCCGTCCGCGAACAATTCAAAGAGATCGGCCAGGTGTCCACGGACACCCTCGCTGAGGACGTAAACGCCATCAGATTCACGTGCTTTAGCCAGGCGTTGTCCGCCACTCGCGAAAGCCCGTCTTCCCAGGTGATTTGCATGAAGCCGTCGCTACCGCGGTCACCGTGCTGCAACATCGGCCCAGTGAGCCGGTCCGGGTTATAGAGCACCTGCAATCCTGCCTGGCCGAGGGCACAAAGCCGGCCCTGGTTGACCGGATGCAACGGATTACCTTCGATTTTCTTGGCGCGACCCCTCGCGTGTACGCACAGAAATGCCGCAGCCCGCAGGACACATCCCACAAACAGAGTTGTACCACGTGGCGATTCCCGCACTGAACTCCTCGGGTGGGAACAGAGTAGGGTATAAGGTGTTCGACAGGATGCTTGATCGATTCGGCAAGCATGAAGCCGGCGCCGACACCGACCCCACCGGCGCCCACGAGCTTCAGGAACTCTCTGCGATCTACCTTTGACATTGCGTTATCAGCTACCCTCTTCATTTATTTGTGACAAGTCCAGCAGTCGGTGCCGTGTTCGACCTCGTTGTCCCGATGGCAGTTGAGACACAGACCCATTTTGAGCGGTGCCTCGCGACTCACTACATCCATGGTTTCAATCGGCCCATGACAGGTCTGGCACTCAATGCCTGCTGCAACATGGCGTTTGTGCGTGAAATGAACAAAATCAGGCAAGTCGTGTACCTTGATCCAGGGAATCGGCTCTTTCGATTCCCAATATGTCGCGAGCAGGCGTATTTGTGGTCGATCCGTCGCGATGTCCGTATGACAACCCATGCATTTATTGACGCTTGGAACCCCCGCCGAAATAGACCGTCGCGCCTGCACGTGACAATACAAACAGGGAATCTGGTTATCACCGGCATGTATGCGATGACTGAAAGCGATCGGCTGCACGGGACTTGTACCCGGGAAAAACATCGCGTTTGCGTAGTAGCCCACGAAAATTCCGACAAACGCAACCAACGCTACCGTCGCGGCCGGCCGCAAGACTTTCAGCGTAGGTACGATTGAGACGTTCATGTCATCTTTAGCCCCAGCGTTTTGCCGAAACCGTCACCGAACTCGTGAATAAGATTCGCAACATCTGCATTTTTTGTTGCGCGCAAATAGGTATCCGCCATTTTGTGAAACACCTGGTAAAAGTGCAGATTCATGTCGTCGATACTGGTGTCTTTGGTCCACAGGTCGATCGCAGCCGTCGTTTTGTTTTCGCTGTCCCATAGCGACAACATGACCGACTGGCATGGCACCGGACCATCAGACTGCGCCTCGGTTGCTTGCCACTCGATCCTGGTTGGCAGGTTGTCGCCGTCCAGATCAACTGTCACTTTGATTTCAGCTGTCCTTGACATCATTCATTGTTCCTGATTCCATCTCCCGTGCTTCCCCTTGCGGCATCCCAAGAATCTGATGCTAAATATTCTTATCATTCTCACCATGCTTGGCATTGTCGTCAGTCTCGGCTTTGGCCTCTATTTCCTGGTCCATGATCGCGGTAAAACCGAGCGTGCGGTCGGCTCACTCACGATTCGGGTCGGCCTCGCCGTATTGCTGCTTATTATTCTGGCGTTCGGTTTCATATCGCGATCCCCCGGCTAGCGCAGGCTAAAACCAGTACACGAAAGTAAATAGGAACAACCAGACTACGTCGACGAAATGCCAGTACCAGCTGGTCGCTTCAAATGCGAAATGGTTATCGGGCGTGAAATGACCACGCAATACTCGCAGCAACATAATCGTCAGCATGATGGTGCCGAGCGTTACGTGCGCACCGTGAAATCCAGTCAGCATAAAAAATGTCGAACCATAAATTCCCGAACCCAGGCTAAGACCGAGTTCCTCGAAAGCATGCTGATATTCGACGATCTGCAAGGTCAGGAAAGTGAAGCCCAGCGCTACCGTCAAACCCAGCCAGACAATTAGTCCGGTCCTTTTGTTTTTCTTCAGAGCCCAGTGGGCAAAAGTTACTGTGACGCTGCTGGTAACGAGGATGACGGTATTGATAAAGGGCAGACCCCATGGCCCCATCGACTCGGTCATCGTGCCACCAGGCGTCATGAACAGCGGCCACGTTTCAGCAAAATCAGGCCACAGCAGCAAGTGGGTTTCCAGGTTATTGCCGGCCCCTGCAAGCCAGGGGACAGAAACGATGCGTGCATAAAAAAGTGCGCCGAAGAAGGCGGCAAAAAACATTATTTCGGAAACAATAAACCAGAGCATCCCCATTCGGTAGGAGCGGTCCAACTGCTCGCTGACCATGCCCTCCAGATTCTCTTTGATGACAGTTGCAAACCAGCCGAACATCATGAACACGATGATGGTCAGGCCGACGAAGAAAATCGGTTGACCGAATGAGCCCTCGGCGGCAACCTTTTCTGTGCTCTGGTGGATAAAATTGACTGCGCCATACGCTGTTACGAACAGTGCGATCGAGCCAACGATGGGCCAGATACTGCTGTGCGGAACGTAATAACGCGGTGTTTCTTTCATGTGTAAACTCTGCTTCCTATTCGTGATGGCTCGCAATCTGTTCGGGTGTCATGTCGCCCACAAGGAACATCGTGTACGACAATGTGAGCTCATTGATATCGGCGGGCAAATCCGCCGCAACAATAAAACTGACACCCATCTCTAATTCACCGCCTGCCGGCAGTTCTTGCTGCTCAAAGCAAAAGCATTCGATTTTCTTCAGGTAAAGTGCAGCCTGGCCCGGAGAAACACTCGGGACAGCCTGTCCGGTAACCGTCCTGTTGGCGCGGTTGCGCACATAGAATGTCGTTGTATTCATTTCTCCCGGTCGCACAGTGAGCTCGTTTTCCAGCGGTCGGAATTCCCACGGCATGCCGCGCGCGGCACTTGCCAGAAACTCAATCCTGACTTCTCGATCAACTGGCGAGATGGACCGGTTGACCTCTTCGATCAATGTCGCCTGGGCCGCAGTCTTGCCGTTCAGGCCGGTGATTTCGCAAAATACGTTGTAGAGCGGCACCAGCGCGAACGCAAAACCGAACATGCCGACGGCGAGCCCGAAAAGCATAAACATGTGCCGCCGTTTGTCGTTGCCGCTCATTGTCCGTGTCCGTCCGGAATGACCGGCGGTGTCTCAAACGTATGCAGCGGCGCCGGCGATGGAATCGTCCATTCCAGTCCCTCTGCCCCCTCCCAGACCTGATCCGTCGCCTTGACGCCACCACGAATGGTTTTGATTACGATGTAGAGGAAAAATACCTGCGTCAGCCCGAGTAGCCATGCACCGATGCTCGACATCATGTTGAAATCAGCGAACTGCAGGGAGTAGTCCGGAATACGCCGGGGCATGCCTGCCAGTCCTGTGAAATGCATCGGAAAGAATGTCAGGTTAACGGCGATCGTCGCGGTCCAGAAGTGAATTTTGCCGAGTCGCTCGTTGTACATGTGGCCGCACCATTTGGGCAACCAGTAATAAACTGCAGCCATCGTGCCGAAGATGGCGCCCGGGTACAGTACGTAATGGAAGTGTGCGACGACAAAGTAAGTGTCGTGGTACTGCACATCCGGAGGCACCATCGCAAGCATGAGGCCGGAAAACCCGCCGATCGTAAACATCATTACAAAGCCAATCGCAAACAACATTGGCGTCTCAAAGGTCATCGAACCGCGCCACATTGTGGCCACCCAGTTGAACACTTTCACGCCGGTTGGTACGGCGATCAACATCGTTGCATACATGATGAACAGCTCAGCGAATAGTGGCATGCCCGTGGTGAACATGTGATGGCCCCAGACGACGAATGAAAGCACGGCGATCGAAATGGTCGCATAAACCATCGAGTGATAACCGAACAACTTCTTGCGTGCGAACGTCGGAATAATCTGCGAGGCAATTCCGAAGCCCGGCAGGATCATGATGTACACCTCTGGGTGCCCGAAGAACCAGAAAATGTGCTGAAACATAACCGGATCGCCACCGCCGGCCGCGTTAAAAAAGCTGGTCCCGAAGTGGCGGTCAGTGAGCATCATCGTGACTACACCGGCCAGTACCGGCATCACCATGATCAGCAGAAATGCGGTAATGAACCAGGTCCAGACGAACAGCGGCATCTTCATGTAGGTCATGCCGGGTGCACGCAGGTTGACGATCGTTACGATGATATTTATTGCGCCCATGATTGATGAGATACCCATCATGTGAACGCCGAGAATGAAAAAGTCGGTGCTTGGTGGACCGTAAGTTGTCGACAGCGGCGCGTAGAATGTCCAGCCAAAGTTGGGCGCGCCTCCTTCCATGAAAAGTGATGAGAGCAACAACGTGAATGCAAATGGCAGGATCCAGAAACTGAAATTATTCATTCGTGGCAGCGCCATGTCGGGCGCACCGATCATCATTGGTATCAGCCAGTTCGCGAGTCCGACAAATGCGGGCATCACGGCGCCGAATACCATGACCAGACCATGCAGGGTCAGAATCTGGTTGTAGTAGAGCGGATCTACAAACTGAATTCCTGGTTCAAAAAGTTCCAGCCGCATGAACATTGCCATCCCGCCGGCAATGAAAAACAGCGTGAAACTCAACCACAAATAAAGCGTGCCGATTTCCTTGTGGTTGGTGGTAAATAACCAGCGGGCAGCGAAGGCCAGCAGAGGATGACGGTGCTTCTGTACGGTTTCTGCGTGTGCGACCATCATCTTGCCTCGTACACAGTGATTGGTTGCATGATGTCACCGGTATTGTTGCCCCAGCTGTTGCGTTCAAACGTGATGATCGCGGCGAGCTCCAGATCCGACAGTTGCGGCGCCCACGCCTGCATCTCGGTATCGGCCAAACCATTCATCACTCGATCCAGGTGGTCCACGATTGCCCCGGTAGCAATCGCGCTACCGGCCAGCGCCGGATACTTGGCGCCCTGACCCATGCCGTCGCGCTCGTGGCAGGTTGCACAGTGTTTGATAAAAACTTCCTGCCCGATCGGCAGAAGCTCATCCATTGCCCAGGTCTTTGCGCGGGCAGCAACTGCTGCTTCGCCGGCTAATTCTCCAGCAATTCTCTGATCTTCTATCCACGCATCAAACTCGTCTGCGGGCCTGACTTCGACGACGATTGGCATGTACGCGTGGTCAAGTCCACAGAGTTCCGCGCATTGGCCACGAAACATACCGGTAACAGGAATTCGGGCCCAGGCTTCATTAATAAACCCCGGAATGGCGTCCTGTTTAACGGCGAAATCCGGCACCCACCAAGAATGAATAACGTCATCAGCCGTGACCAGGAAACGGATTTTCTTATTAGTGGGCAGGACGAGAGGATTGTCGACCTCCAGCAAGTAATGCTCGCCTTTGGGTTCAGTATTGTTGATCTGTTCCTGAGGAGTCGCGATGTTGCTGTAGTAACTGATACCGGAATCCAGGTATTTGTAATGCCATTTCCACTGTGACGCCGTGATCAACACGGTCATGTCGGAGTCGTCGTTGTTCTCGATATCGCGCAGTGCATTGGTTGCCGGAATCGCCATGCCAATCAGAATCAGAACCGGGATCAAGGTCCAGATGAATTCGACCAGCGTGCTCTCGCTAAAGGTGGCAGGTGTTGGATTTCTTGAGCGCCGATGCGCGAACATCGTGTAAAACATAGCGCCAAATACAATGATGCCGACGACGACGCACACCCACAGACCCATTAGGTGAATTTGCTGGATGCGCACACTCATCTCGGTGACGCCGGGACGCATGTCCATTTTGGCGGCAAGCGATAGCTGGGGAACGCCCCACAAAAGCAGGATCATCAGGCCGCTCTTTGGCCCGCCGGCGTAAGAAGTCATGCTTCTCGCCGCACTTTGCTGGAGGGTTTTCGTAACGATTCCCCCGTGTTCTTGCTACAGGCTTTTAGCCTGTATACGTGGTCAGAATTTCAGGTCTTGCCCAAGCGCCAACGAAATCTGGTGTTTCCGACGGCAGGTGAATCTACTCACCCATAGGTATTCCCACGTATTGTTGTACAGATTTTTTGTGTTTAATATCTCCTGAGGGGATTCTGTCGTCTCTCGATAGCATAGGTGAAAAATTAGCAGGAAGAAAGTTTTTTACTTCAATAGACCGCTAAGCATTTATGACTGAGGAGACAATATCCTAACGCTTAAGCGCAGCAACAGTGCGCAAACGATTGTTTCCGGACCAGTCACGAAATCGAATTGCTTCCGCGCGATCGACCGGTCCCTGCCAATTTCCCTGGTAGGCAAGCAGAAAGATATCGCCGTCGATCTTCGCTTGCCAGGATTCGCCCTCCCAGTTGGTGTAGGCCAGGCTCGCATTCGAATGGCGGCTCCAATTGTCTGTATTTTGCGGGACCTGCGTGAACGCGTCAGCATGGATCCAGGCCGTCCACTTTTCATTATTCCAGGTAACGAACTCCATTTTGCCCTGGGCCCAAGCCTCATTTGCCGATGTTTCGCCCGGATCAGTGCTTACAATGTACGCAAATCTTGCCGCTGCAATAACAACCAGCACTGCTGCAAAAAGTCCCAATAATACTTTTGCCATGGATCTCTCCCCAAGGGTGTCGCGACGATGATTTGTTTCTTACCTTGCTGCTGGTACGCGGGCCATGCTACCGCAATCCCGCCATATTCCACAAATACGAAAATGGCACGGCATCATCCCGTAGGGACGCCGTGTCATGGACCTGTCATTGATTTCAAATAAAACAGCAGACGACTGCGGCATCAGTCGCTATCATTAGCCGCTTTATTTGGCTGGCGAACTCAGAGAATCGTGACGGGCAACAACTGGAAAATACATAAGTTTGGCGGCAGCAGCCTGGGCGATGCGGACTGTTTCAAACGCGTCCTCGATATTCTTGAGGCTGAGCCACAGCCAAAGCTTGGCGTTGTTGTATCTGCGATGGGCGGCATGACAGACAAGCTGATCAGGCTTGCGGCGATGGCGGAGCGCGATAACAGCGCGTACCTGGTTGAGCTTAACGAGATCGGCGAGCGCTATGCAAAGACAGCGAAGCAGCTCGTGCGTGACAGCAGGCTGGTCGACCTGCTTGACCAGTGGGGTCAGGACGCAAGCGATCTGAGAGATATTCTGCAGGACATTGCTCTGGTTAAGTCGGCCCCACAGCGGAGCAGGGATATTATCGCCGGCTACGGCGAAATCTGGTCAGCCCGTTTACTAGCGGCGTATCTCGAAGAAAAACTGGGTCCCGAGAGAGGCGGCAAGTGGATAGACGCGCGCCAGGTGATTACGGTTCGACACAGCGATCTCGGGCCCGCTGTTCTGTGGGATGTTTCGCGAAAAAATATAGCGCAGGTAATCGACCCAGGTTTCTCTGGCATCGCGGTGATCACAGGCTTCATCGCCACCGACGAGGACGGGCTGCAAACCACGCTGGGTCGGAACGGCAGCGACCACTCTGCAGCAATTTTCGCGGCGTTAACCGACGCTGACGAACTGTGTATCTGGACCGATGTCGACGGCATCATGAGCGCCGATCCACGGAAAGTTCCGGAAGCACAGGTCATCGATTCACTTTCTTACAATGAAGCGATGGAGCTCGCTTACTTCGGTGCCACGGTATTGCATCCGCAGGCACTCGGACCAGCCATAGATAATGATATTCCGATCACTATTCGCAATAGTTTCGATTCGCAACATCCCGGCAGCCGGATCAGCAATGACCGGCAGACTGGCGAGCAGATTAAAGGAATAACAGCGATTGGTGATATGTCGCTGATCAACCTCGAAGGATCGGGAATGATCGGTGTTCCTGGCACGGCCGAAAGACTCTTCGCCGCCCTCAAGAAAGCCGGTGTCTCCATTGCATTGATTTCGCAGGCGAGTTCCGAGCACTCTATCTGTATCGCTGTCCCGGCAGAGCTTACCGAGCGTGCAACCAATGTCATTACCGAGGAGTTTTCCGCCGAGTTGGACAGCGGCCAGATTCAGAGTGTCGATGTCAGTGATGCACAAAGTATTGTCGCGGTCGTTGGTGATGGTATGGCCGGATCACCTGGCGTTGCTGCAAAGTTTTTTGGCAACTTAAGCCGGGCCGGAATAAACATACGGGCTATCGCTCAGGGGTCGTCAGAGCGCAATATCTCGGCAGTGATGAAATCTGCTGATGTAACCCGGGCATTGCGAGCAGTGCATTCAGGGTTTTATCTTTCTGCAAAAACCATCTCCATTGGCCTTATCGGACCTGGAATAGTCGGCGGTGCTTTACTCGATCAGATTCACAGCCAGGCCAGGCGGCTGCGTGAACAGTTCAACCTGGATTTGCGCGTGCGCGTGATCATGCGTTCGAAGAGCATGCTTCTGGGCGATCGCCGTATCGATCTCGGGAACTGGCGTGATGCAGTGGCAAATACAGATACAGACGCGGATTTTGCGCTGTTCGAAAGTCACGTGCATGCCGATCACCTGCCACATGCTGTAATCATAGACTGCACCGCAGATCAGGGCGTCGCGGATCGTTATGCTGGTTGGCTTGAGCGTGGCATTCATATCGTTACGCCAAACAAGAAAGCCTTCAGCGGGACCCAGGAATACTACGAGACGCTGCGAGACAGCGCCCGACGTGGTAACAGCCACTATTTTTATGAAACAACTGTTGGGGCCGCGTTACCGATAATCAGAACGATAAGAGACCTCGTTGATACAGGCGATCGAATTCGGTCCGTACAGGGAATATTGTCCGGCACACTTGCCTATCTCTTCAATGTTTACGATGGTAGCCGGCCATTCTCAAAAATCGTCGCCGAGGCCAGGGAAAGTGGTTACACCGAGCCAGATCCGCGAGACGATCTCTCCGGTATGGATGTCGCCAGAAAGCTCACTATTCTGGCGCGTGAACTCGGGCTGTCACTTGAGATTGGTGACTTTCCGGTACAAAACCTTGTTGCAGAAGACCTGCGCGATCTCAGCATTGATGATTTCCTGAGCGAGCTACCCAGGTACGACGAGGATATTTTGTCGTTGTACAAAGAGGCGCGTGCTGAAGGCAAGTCACTTCGCTATGTGGCCCGGCTGACAGAAAACGGTGCTGCATCGGTTGGGCTTGAGAAATTCGATGAGGACGATGCGTTTAGCCAAATAAACCTTACCGACAACATCGTGCAGTTTGCGACCGATCGCTACGCTGCTAATCCACTGGTAGTGCAGGGGCCGGGAGCCGGGCCTGAAATAACGGCTGGTGGTGTTTTTGGTGACCTGCTCAAATTGGCGGCATTTCTTGGTGATGGAACCCAAATATGAATGATAGTGAATACGTAACAGCATTTGCTCCGGCATCAATCGGTAATGTTTGCGTCGGCCACGACATGCTGGGACTGGCTATCGCCGGCGCGGGCGATCGTGTCAGTGCACGCAGGATTGATGGTTCTGGCGTCACCATCAAAGAGGTGCGCGGCCTGGATGGGGAAATTCATGCGGAACTATCCACTGATGTAACGCAAAATACTGCGTCGCTTGCGGCTGCAGCATTATGGCGCGAGGCCGGCGAAAGCGGCGGTGTCGAATTGATTGTGCACAAAGGCATCCCATTGCAATCCGGTATGGGGAGTTCTGCTGCCTCAGCCGTTGCAGGAGCGGTCGCTGCCAATGCATTGCTTGAATCACCGTTGGATAAAGATGCCTTATTGCCATTCGCACTGATTGGTGAACAGTTCGCCAGTGGCAGCTTGCATGCAGATAACGTTGCGCCGAGTCTTGTCGGCGGACTGGTGTTGTGTCCGACCGTGTTCCTGCCGAAGATGATCAGGTTGCCCATACCATCGGGAATTTGCAGTGTGCTGTTGCACCCGGCGCTGGAGGTCAATACGGCCGAATCCCGGACTGGCCTTGCCAGCAGTTATTCCAGGGATCAGTGGCTGCATCAACAGGGCTACCTCGCGGGCTTTGTTGCGGGCTGTGCGAGCAATGACATTGACCTTATTGGACAAAGCTTGCGCGACGTTGTCATTGAGCCGCAGCGTGCAGCATCGGTACCTTGTTTTGCTGCGGTTAAAGCTGCTGCGATGGAGGCCGGTGCGCTGGGTTGCTCGCTATCGGGTAGTGGGCCAAGTATTTTTGCGCTTTGCAAAGAAGAAGTCGCGGTCGACATGGCCGGTGCTATGGAGAAGTCCTGTCGGACTGCCGGATATGAATGCCAGTCGTGGATAAGCCCGCTCGATGTACCCGGTGCAACTGTGGAGAGATCCGCATGATATTCCAGAGCACACGGGGCAAGCAGCAGGTATCCCTTGATGAGGCGCTCGTCATGGGCCTTGCTGAGGATGGTGGACTGTTTCTGCCACTGGAGTTGCCACAATTCAGTGCAGACGACTTTGCCGCGGCCAAAACTGTTGCCGAGACAGCGCAAATACTGTTGCGGCCATTCTTTGCTGAGTCGGCGCTGGCGCCTGATCTGGATGAAATTACCACGGAGACCTTTCGCTTTCCGCTGCCGGTCACAAGGCTTCCGGTAAGTGAGGGCTATGCGGGACTCCTGGAGCTTTATCACGGTCCAACCGCGGCTTTCAAGGATGTTGGCGCCGGGTTTCTGGCAGCCTGCCTAACCCGGCTGCAGGGCGATACAGACCAGCCCCTGACGATTCTGGTGGCAACCTCTGGTGACACTGGCGGAGCGGTCGCAGCTGCCTTTAACGAACGCCCTGGAATGCGGGTCGTTGTTTTGTATCCTGATGGCAGGGTCTCCGAGCGGCAGGCACATCAGCTTACCTGCTGGGGTGACAACGTCCTTTCGCTGGCCGTCCATGGTTCATTTGATGACTGCCAGGCGCTGGCCAAAGGCGCGTTGGCGGACAAGGTTCTTTCAGCACAGCACCGCTTTAGTTCAGCAAACAGTATCAATATCGGTCGCCTTCTGCCGCAGTGCATTTACTATGCGCACAGTAGCCTCGAGCATTATCGCGCGACGGGTCGAAAACCCGGGTTCATTGTGCCAACCGGAAATCTGGGTAATGGTTGCGCAGCATTCCTGGCCAAAGAAATGGGCCTGCCGATTGGCGACATAATTTTGGCGACTAATGAGAACAGGCTGATTACGGATTTCCTGGGCGGTGCCGAGTGGTTGCCCCGGCCAAGCGTACAAACGCTTGCATCCGCTATGGATGTCGGCAATCCGAGCAATATGGAGCGGTTACGGTCGATGTTTGGTGAGGCCGCCGAAATTCGGCAGCGGACGCAGGCGATATCGGTCAGCGATGAGATCATTCAGAAAGAAATCCGCCGGAACTATGACGAGTTTCATCTTGCGACTTGTCCACATACGGCGACCGCGACCTTTGCGTGGCGCGAACTGGACGACTCGGAGCGCACAGAAAAAGACTGGATCATGGTAGCCACCGCCCATCCGGCCAAGTTCGAGCAGATTGTAGAACCAATAATCGGGGCAGAAGTCCCGTTGCCGGCGGATCTTGCCGAGATACTTTCGCGCCCGCGGCGCTTTGTCAAAATCGAACCGGATGCCGTTGAGCTGGCTAAAGCACTCAGTGAAAAGTTTTCGAACTGACAGCAGTAAAATCCGGCATTATGTGTGGAACGGGTCGCATTGTATCTGGATTGATTGACGATGAACGAAATACTGCCGACGAATTTTAGCAGCGTCTACCTTTGGCCCCTGCTGCTTGTCGTCGTCTTGTTAATCTGGTTGATAGTGCGTGGCCGGGCAACCCAGGGCAGGTCATTAACGAAAGTCCTTGACTCTATTTCCTTTGATCGTATCGAAGCGCTGATAATTCCGAATGCAGATGAAGGCGAGATTCAAATCGACTACCTTGTGCTTACAGCACAGGGACTTCTCATTGTCGATGTCAAAGACGTAAACGGCGCAGTATTTGGCAGCGACAAAATGCAGGACTGGACGGTTATCAGTGATGATCATCGATACACGTTCAACAACCCGCAGCCGGCCTTATATGACCGCATTGCAGCGGTACGACAAATCGTCCGGCAAGTACCGGTTGCCGGACGAATCGTATTTCTCGACGGCGCTGAATTTACCAAAGGCACTCCGGGCCTGGTCTGTGACATTGATGAACTGATTGAAGAGTTCGGCGAAAAAAATAAGGCGGCAGCCAAGTTCAAGATTGAGGCATTCATGCCGCACTGGGAACTCATTCAGGCCAGGGCAAAAAGTAGCGACGCACAGTTCTGAACAATGTGCAGGGGCCTGTAACCCGTTAATCTGGCAACATAATATTCCAGGGATATCAAATGCAAAATCGTGTTTTTATATGCGTCCTTGTCTCGTTTCTTTGCAGTCCGGTTTTTGCGCTGGATCTGGATGCCTATCAACTCGTCGACCTTAGCCATACCTATGACAAGGACACCCTGTACTGGCCGACATCTCCCTCTGCATTTGAAAAGACAGAGCTGAGTTTTGGCGACGCGGAAGGCGGATATTTTTATTCGGCCTATACGGTTTGCACGCCGGAACATGGTGGCACGCACCTGGACGCGCCGATGCATTTTGCAGCGGGTGGCGCCTCAACGGAACAAATCCCATTGGAAAACCTGATTGCCCCGGCAATCGTAATCGACGTTAGTGAGCAGGCGGCGGCGGATCGAAATTATCGTCTGAGTGTGGCAGATGTGGGCAGGTTCGAGGCACAACATGGCGAAATTGCCCAGGGAACAATTGTGCTTTTAAGAACGGGGTGGAGCGAGTACTGGCCCGATGCGAATGATTACCTTGGCGACGACCAGCCGGGAGATGCCAGTCATCTTGAATTTCCGGGATTTGGCGCGGATGCGGTCAGACTTTTGGCAGAAGAGCGACGTGTAGCGGTGCTGGGCGTCGCTTCTGCTTCGATCGATTATGGCCCATCGCAGGATTTTATCGCCCATCGAATTGCGGCCGCGGCGGGTGTGGTTAATCTTGAGAACCTGACCAACCTGGATCAGCTTCCTGCGACTGGTGCGACTATTCTTGCGTTGCCGATGAAAATTGGTGGGGGGTCTGGGGGCCCGGCGAGGGTTGTTGCGTTGGTGCCAAAGTAGTTTTCGCCTTGGTTATCGGATGAGGAACGATTGGAAAACTAAGTTTTGGTAGTGGTGTTTAGCATTCGCGGCGTCTCAATTTTCGTGCTCAATTATGCACTACAAAAATTATATGAAAATATAGACAGCCGCTCCTACAAATGGTCGTGGTGGCAGAGTTCTGCAGGAGCGGCTTTAGCCGCGAATAGACACGACTTACGTAATGATTTCCCTAGACACCAATACCAAAAAACCGTTCAGCATTCTCGCGCGTAATGCGCGCAATATCTTCCTCAGTCCGCCCCATCGACTCAGCAACCACGCGCAACACCTCACGTAAATAATACGGCTCATTGCGCCGCGTCTTCGGTCTTGGCGACAGGCTCCTGGGAAGGAGATAGGGCGCATCCGTTTCCAGCATTAATCGATCGTCTGGAATCAAACCAACTATTTCCTGCAGGTGCGCACCGCGACGTTCGTCGCAGATCCAGCCCGTTATGCCGATGTAAAGTCCCATGTCGATGTACTCACGCAACTCTTTCTCACCACCGGTGAAGCAGTGCGCTACGGCACGTGACATCTTCAGTAGCATTGGTTGCAATATCTCAATGAAATCATCGTGGGCATCTCGTTGATGCAGGAACACGGGCAAGCCGGACTCCTCGGCCAGCTCCAGCTGACGCTGAAACGCATCTCGTTGCGCCGCCACCGGAGAAAAATTTCGGAAATAGTCGAGGCCGCATTCGCCGACTGCGACGACGGCGTCATGACCGAGTAGTTCGGCGAGTGTCTGATGCGCTGAATCAGAATAGTCGCTGGCATGATGCGGGTGTACGCCGGCGGTCGCGTACATCTGGCCCGGGTATTTTTCAGCCAGTTGCAGGGCATCGCGACTGCCTTGTTCGCTCCCGCCGGTAATAATCAAGCGATTGACACCGGCCTCTGCAGCGCGCCGAATAACGTCTTCCCTGTCAACGTCAAAAGTGTCGTGAGTAAGGTTCGCACCAATATCGATTAAGTCGGGAATTTTGCTCACTAATTTTCTTTTCTAGTTCGGGTGCCAGCGAAAAATGACAGCGCCAATCACCAGGAATACCGCAGTCATTGCCAATAACGCAATTAATTGCGGGGCGATTGCGGCCAGGTTCGCGCCCATCAAGCATTACGGCTCGCGCGGAATCGAGAATATGGGTCAACGGAAAAACCTTCGCGATATTACGTACCGCATCGTTGGCAGCCTCGAGAGAGAACCATACGCCGGATAACATCATCATCGGCCACGTGACCATATTCAAGAGGCCACCGGCAAGCTCCTCGCTGGTAACACGTGCGGCAATCATCAGCCCCATCGAAATCAAGGACACGGCGCCTACAACAAGAACGATAAACAGTGTGATGTAACTGCCGTCCATGCGTGTATCAAGGAAATACTTCGTTCCGGCAAAGACAAATGAAGTGATCAGCGTCACCAGCACCAACCGCGACGCAACCTGTGCAATCACGAATTCGATTGCGCGCAGTGGCGTAGCACGCAAGCGTTTCAGAAAGCCATTCTTCCGGTACCGCACGACAACATAGCCCACGCCAAAAAGGCAGCTAAACATCATGTTCATACCAAGAATTCCGGGCAACACCCAGTCAACATAGCGAACTGGCTCGCCCGAAATCTGTTCCTTGGTTATATCGCCGCCTGCATCCCCATCCGCCTCTAGCAACACCAGTTCTGCGAAATAGCCTTTGGGAGAATCGGGGTTGACCCAATACCGTTGCTGGCCCTCTATTTGTAACAGGAGGTCGAGTTGGTGACGGGCAACTCTGCGAAACCCGTCGGCCTCATCGTTGACCGCGACAAACTGAACGTAACGAGTCTCCAAAAACGGGTGAGCACTCGCGTCGATCTCTGTTCCCGACTGCAAAACGCCGACGGTATATTCAGCGCGATCCGCACCGAAAATAAATGACAAGCCAAACATCAGCGCGACCGGCAGAAACAATATTCCAGCTCATCGAGCCGCGATCGCGTATGAACTCGAGATTTCGTGCGCGGAAAATAGCGTAGATTCTGTTCAGCATGTTACGTCCGCAATGAATGCCCGGTGAGGTCGAGAAACAGATCTTCCAGGTTCGGCTGGCGAATTTTCATTCGATTCAGGCCGGTCGAATGTGCAGCGAGATCGCGCAAACTCGCATTAACATCATTGGTTTCGATTTCGATGATTCCCCGGGTTTCAAGAACGCGATGCTTCAGCCCGCTGAGGTCGCCGTTGAAGTCATCAATTGGCAATTCGATGATGACGTTTTGGTAATGCTCGTGCAGTAGCACCTCCGGGTTGCCCTGTGAAATAATCTTGCCGCTGTCCATAATTGCAATGTGATCGCAGAGGATCTCGGCTTCCTCCATGTAATGGGTCGTCAGAATAATCGTCGTACCATCCGCACGGATGCGCTTTACAAGGTCCCAGAAATTTCGTCTCGCCTGCGGATCGAGCCCGGTCGTTGGTTCATCGAGAAAAACCACGCGGGGCCGATTGACCAGCGCGACGGCCAGCAACAGGCGTTGCCGCTGACCGCCTGAGAGTTTGCGATTATCCCGGTCCAGCAATTCTCCCAGGGAACACTCTGCAATGATTTTCCCGAGATCACCCTTGCGCTCATACAAACTGTGGAACATGTTCAGCGTTTCTTCGACCGTAATATGATCCTGCAACGCTGTACTCTGGAACTGGATACCGGATTCCTGGCGAAATTTCCGGCCCGCCGGACTGCCGTAGTAATACACCTCGCCGGAGGTCGCTGGTGTCACGCCTTCCATGATTTCAACGGTCGTCGTTTTGCCGGCGCCATTCGGTCCAAGCAGCCCAAAACAGGTTCCTTCCTCAACCTGGAACGAAACCTCATCGACTGCGAGTACCCCGGGATATTGTTTGACGAGATTGCGGGCCTCTAGCGCTACCGGCATAGGGATAATTCTTCGATTCGCTGCAAGGGGCGTAAGGTTACCCTGTGCTGCTGGCAAGGCATAGACAGAGACTAAATTTAGGTGCGCAAGGTGCCGTTCCAGGCCGCGGGTTGCAACCATTTGGCCGCTGGCGGTATCGAAACAGTATAAATCACACAAATATCTTCCCTGAGGACCGAAAAATGTTGAATACACGCAAACTGGCAGCGTTGAGTGCAGGCCTGCTGTCGTTGCTGATGATTGCTCCGGCATTCGCGGCAAATATGAACCGGAGCATCACCATCGGTGACGGTATGGAGACGGATGGTCGTTCGACAGTGAACGGCAGCATATCGGTTGGCTCAGACTCAACGATCGACGGCTCGCTGGATACAGTAAACGGCACCATTCGCGTAGATGAGAATACCTCGGTAAAAGATGTCGAAACAGTAAATGGCAGCATCCGCCTTGCTTCAGGGGTGTCGACCAGAGACATAGGTAGCGTAAATGGTTCAATTCGACTGGGTGAACGAGTAACTGTTGCCGGTGAAATTTCGGTTGTTAACGGCAAGATTTCCCTGGGCAAAGGCAGCAAAGTTGCGCACGAGATCAGCAACGTTAACGGCGAAATCAAGCTAGATGGCGCCGATGTAGCACACGACGTGTCCACGGTGAACGGCGACGTTACCTTGTCCGACGGGGCTATCGTCCGTGGCGACATCATTGTCGAAAAGCCGGGTGGCTCGAACAATAAAAATCGTAAACCAATAATCATCATAGGACCCGGATCCAGCGTACTCGGCGAAATTGTGCTGAAGCGAAAGGTTGAGCTGTTTATCAGCGACAGCGCCGAAGTTGGCGGTGTATCCGGCGTTATGAGCATGGATGACGCTGTACGATTCAGTGGTGACCGGCCCTAAAACAGGCGTCCACCAGAAGGGGCATACGGCGCGGCAATATTCGGGTTAGTATCCCGCTGTGCAACGCGCAAGCCGTCAATTACCGCTGTTCTCGGCGGAACCCGAAGAGCCCGGCCAGGCGTCGGGCTTTTCTGTGCGTGAAAGCGCCAGGGCGAAACGGCTGTCTATCAAGGTTTTCCCGCGGGGCAGGGTGGAAGTTGTTGTGCCACGACGCACCCGGGCCAGGGACGTGCGTGCCTTTGTCGAGGAAAACCGGGCATGGATTGAACGATCCAGGGACGCATTTGCCGCGGAGCACGAACCGGAACCCTTTGCGCTACCTGATGTTATTCATCTGCCCACGATCGATCAGGTGGTTCGCGTTCGCTACAAATTCGCGGCGGAAACCAAATCGATTCGCTACCACTATGCGGGCGGCGAACTCACACTGACGGGCTTCACAAGAAGCGACAAACTCTGCGTCAAGGCGTTGCGGCGTTGGCTGTCAACAACCGCCAGGAGAGAGTTCGAACCGCGTCTACGCGCCTTGTCGGTGCTTACGGAGGCACCGTTTAAAAAGATACAGGTGCGCGCACAACGCACGTGCTGGGGCAGTCGCAGCTCGACTGGAACGATTAGCATCAACCTGTGCCTGTTGTTTCTGACGCCGGATCTTACGCGCTACCTGATGATTCACGAGCTTTGCCATGGCCGGCACATGAATCACTCGAAACGGTTTTGGCGACTGGTTGCAAGTTACGAACCAGAGTATCGCGAGCTGGATCGAAAATTGACGGAGTCCTGGCGGCAAGTGCCGATCTGGTTAGGGCTTTATTAGTAATAAAACAAAGAGTTACAATAATTACTTAATGTAATTAATTAGCCTTGATCGAGCAATTCCCGCAGATTAATTACCGCTGCGTTGGCGCGAGCTATGTAATTCGCCATGACCAGTGAGTGATTGGCGAACAGACCAAAGCCGCCGCCGTTCATTACCATTGGCGAGCGCAGTGGCGAGAGACTCGCTTCCAGCTCCCTGATGATCTGCCGCACGCTGGCTTCTGCGTTTTTATCGGCGAGGACATCCGCAAAATCAAACTGCGCTGCGCGGAAAAAATGCACCAGTGCCCAGGAGGTTCCACGGGCCTCAAAAAATATGTCGTCAATCTCGAACCAGGAGGTCTTCACATCAACCCTGTCGCGCTGCTCCGTGTTGGCGCTCGCCGCCCGGTCGCCGGCAAGGTCTGTGTTGACGACACTCGTCGCCACGCTGTTGCCAAGCCTTCTCGTTATGCTACCCAGGCGCTTTTCTACCTGTGACAACCATTCACGCAAATTATCCGCACGGGCGAAAAACTGCGCTTTCGAATCGCCGACCCCGGACAGACGATCCCGGTACAGCGTGAATCCCTCAATGCCGGTGCGATATTCATTTTCGGCTCTCGGGAACATCCACTTCTCGTGGTCGATGAAAAACCGCGGCTCGGCATCAGTCAAATCGGGGTCTTCGCTGGATTGTGACTGGCTCCTGGCGTAGTCATTGCGCATTACCCGTGCGAGATCCCGAACTTGCTGCAAAACGCCGACTTCCCAGTTGGGAATATTGTCGAGAAAAACACCCGGTGGCATGACATCGTTACTCAGAAAACCGCCGGGCTTGTCGAGCATGGTTGAAGCCACGCGTATCAGCGTATCGGTTGTTGCATAGCCAACGACGACCCGTTCGCCATCTGCTTTCTCATTCACCCAGAATACATCCGGTGTGCGGGACCAGTACCAACCCAGGCCGAACATGAAGACGAGCAGCACTGCCCCGGAATAGGCGGCGATGCGTACCCAAAGCGGCCTGTCGATAGCAGGGGTAGTATTCTTGCGTTTGAAGATCATGAGTTCACTGAAAGTTAGACGGCCAGGCAGTTTACCAGTTCCGGCAAAACTACTCCGGATTTTCCACTAAGGGCGAAATGGCTGCTGTCTGTCAATGGCGTGGCGTCCAGGTTGATCTCGATCACGTTCGCTCCTTGTTGCTGAGCAATCTCCGCGAGCCCGGCGGCTGGCCAGACCAGCGATGAGGTTCCTATCGAGAGAAATACATCGCAACTGCTTGCTGCAGTATCTGCAGCCTGTACCGCATCGCCTGGAATGGCTTCACCAAACCAGACGACACCGGGCCGCAACATGCCACCACAGCCGGGACAGAGGGGTACGTCGGTGCTCATATCAGCATCGGTCACGAGGCAACCCTCAACAAAACATCGATTGGCGAACAGATTGCCGTGAAATTCGATTACGTTGTTGCTGCCAGCGCACTGATGCAGGCCGTCGACGTTTTGTGTGATCAGCGTTAACTTTGGCACCAAGGTGGCGAGTTTGACGAGCGCAAAGTGTCCCGCGTTTGGCTCGGCCCTGGCCACCAGTTCACGACGCCAGCGGTACCAACGCCAAATCAGTGCGGGATCGTTTTGAAACGCCTCGGGTGTTGCCAGCTGTTGCGGATCGAATTTTTCCCAGAGGCCGGTTTGTGCCTCGCGGAATGTGGGTACGCCGCTCTCGGCTGAGACGCCGGAGCCGGTGAGGACGCAGATATGGCGGGATTGCCGGAGTGCATCGATTAATGCTTGCGGGATGGTCATTTGCCGATGTCTCGGACACTAGTAATAGTCGTGGTGTAAGTCACCCTTATTCGCGGCTAAAGCCGCTCCTACAGAACTCTGCCACCACGACCATCTGTAGGAGCGGCTGTCTATATTCTTGTACTTCTGTTGCAGTGCATAATTGAGCACGACAGTTGAGACGCCGCGAATTGCCGACATCCGCGATCTGCACAAATACGGCACCGTAATCCGGGCTAGTCCGACACATTCCACTAGTCAGCAGCAACCAACTGCCGCAAAACGTAATGCAATATGCCACCGTTCTCAAAGTAATCCCGTTCCTTCGGCGTATCAATACGCACCTGCGCCTGGAAGGAAATCGCTTCACCCTCCGGAGGCGTCGCTGTCACAGTTACGAACTTGGCATCAGCGTCAGTGTGTCCTTCAATATCAAACACTTCTTTGCCGGTCAGTCCCAGCGTGTCTGCTCCTTCTCCCTCCATGAATTGCAAAGGCAGCACGCCCATGCCGATCAGGTTGGAGCGGTGAATACGCTCGTAGCTTTTCGCAATAACGGCCTTGACGCCAAGCAACAGCGTGCCTTTGGCAGCCCAGTCCCTGGATGAACCGGTGCCATACTCGGAACCGGCGATGACCACCAGCGGCGTGCCCTCATCTTTGTATTTCAGGGACGCGTCGAAAATCGACATTTGCTCATCATCTGGCTGATGCCGCGTCCAGCCGCCCTCTGTGCCGGGGGCAAGCTGGTTTTTCAGGCGAATATTGGCGAATGTGCCACGCATCATGACTTCGTGATTACCACGCCTGGAACCGTATGAGTTGAAGTCGCCTTGGTCGACTCCGTGGTCGCGCAGGTAGTCTCCTGCAGGACTGTCGGCCGCAATATTTCCGGCCGGTGAGATATGGTCCGTCGTTACTGAATCACCAAGCAAGGCAAGGACGCGTGCGCCGCTAATATTAGCGACCGGGTCCGGCTGCAACGTCATGCCTTCGAAGTAGGGCGGATTCTTGACGTAAGTTGAGTCGCTGTCCCATGTGTATATCTCGCCAGCAGGGACATCCAGGCTGTTCCAGTTAGCGTCACCGTCGAACACACCTTCATAACTGTGTTCGAACATTTCCGAATCGACATTCTGTGCGACGGCGTCGTGAATTTCTTTCTGGCTCGGCCAGATATCACGAAGATAAACAGGATTACCATCCTGGTCGTCACCGAGCGAATCATTCATGACATTGATTGCCAGCGAACCGGCGAGGGCGTAGGCCACAACCAGTGGCGGCGAGGCGAGGAAATTCATCTGCACCAATGGGTGAATACGGCCTTCGAAGTTGCGGTTACCGGATAACACGCTGCAACCAACGATGTCGCCATCCTGCACAGCTTTGGCGATTTCCGGCAGAAGCGGACCGGAATTACCGATGCACGTCGTGCAACCGTAACCGACGGTGTAAAAGCCCATTGCATCCAGGTCATCGATGAGATTCGCCTTCTCCAGGTAGTCGGTGACAACTTTGGAACCCGGCGCCAGGCTGGTCTTGACCCATGGCCTGGTCATCAAACCCTTGGCCCGTGCATTCCTGGCCACCAGCCCGGCTGCAATCATGACCGCTGGATTAGAGGTGTTAGTGCAGCTGGTAATCGCCGCAATCAGAACGGCGCCATCGGCAATTTCGACATCCTGGCCTTTGATCGATGCATTCGCGGTGCCACCTGATTCGCGCTTAGCGACTGCCTTGGCAAGATGATCGGCGAAAGTAGTGTCAGCAACACTCAGCAATATCCGGTCTTGCGGTCTTTTCGGACCGGCGATGCAGGGCTCGACTGTGCCCATGTCCAGTTCAAGCATATCGGAGTACTTCGCGTCCGCCGCACCGGCATGCCGCCACATCCCCTGTTCTTTGGCGTAGGCTTCGATCAATTTGATGTGCCCGGCATCGCGCCCGGAAAGCTCCAGGTAACGCAGTGTTTCACTGTCAATCGGAAAGATCGCACAGGTACTGCCGAATTCAGGTGCCATGTTGCTTAGCGTGGCACGATCGGCGAGCGGCAGATGATCAAGACCAGCGCCACAGAATTCAACGAACTTCCCAACAACGCCTTTGTTCCGCAGCATTTCGGTCACTGTCAGCACGAGGTCAGTTGCGGTCGTGCCTTCTTGCAGACGCCCGGTCAGTTTGAAGCCGACAACATTTGGTATCAGCATCGTGATGGCCTGTCCAAGCATCGCAGCTTCCGCCTCGATGCCGCCAACACCCCAGCCAAGTACGCCGAGACCGTTGATCATTGTTGTATGTGAGTCTGTGCCGACCACGGTGTCCGGATAAGCCCGACGCTGACCATTTTTCTCTGCATCGAAAACGACCCGCGCCAGGTATTCGAGATTCACCTGGTGGACGATGCCGGTATTTGGCGGCACGACGCGGAAATTTTCAAATGCTCCCTGACCCCAGCGCAAGAACGAGTAACGCTCCTTGTTGCGCTTGAATTCGATCTTGTTATTCAGATCCAGGGCATCAGCGCTGCCATAACGGTCAACCTGGACCGAGTGATCAATAACCAGTTCAGCAGGAGACAACGGATTAATGCTATCCGCGCTCCCACCCAACTTGACCACTGCGTCGCGCATGGCTGCGAGGTCAACAACGGCAGGAACACCAGTAAAGTCCTGGAGTATTACCCGACCAGGTGTAAAAGAAATTTCAGTTTCCGGCGCAGCGCCCGGATCCCAGTTGGCCAGCGCGAGGATATCCTCACGCGTGACATCGCGACCATCTTCATGGCGCAGCAGGTTTTCCAGCAGGATTTTCAGTGAATAGGGCAGGCGATCTACATGGCCATCCTTTACCGCGTCAAGCCTGAAAATCTCGTATTCATTACCGCCGACCTCAAGCGTTGAACGAGCGCCGAAGCTGTCCGTCATATTTTTTCTCCGGAAATTGATGTTGCTGACAACGGGGTTGGCCCGTCGCGGGGCGGCATTATAGCGCCTTCACCCGGTTTTTCGCAGCGATTCGTCGGCGGAGATATTACGATCAATGATGGCGCCACCGAGGCACTGATCGCCGGCATAGAAAACGACGAACTGACCGGGCGCGACTGCAGTCTGTAGAGCCGAAAAAGTCACCAAAAGTCTGTCCTGCTCACCCCTTACCAGGGTGCATTGCTGGTCATCCTGACGGTAGCGGATCTTCGCATTACAGCTAAACTCCTGGCCATCGGCCAATGCAACAGGTGCTTCGCCAATCCAGCTGCAGTCAGTCGCCTCGAGTGCGCTGCTGTAGCGCAGGGGATGATCTCCCTGAACGACTGTCAGTACATTGTCCTGCAGATCCTTTGCCGCCACGTACCATGGCTCATCTCCTGCATCACGTCGACCACCGATTCCAAGCCCCTGACGTTGCCCGAGGGTGTAAAACATCAGACCGCGATGCTCTCCAATGATCCTGCCGTCGTCGGTTTTGATCGGGCCGGGATTTGCCGGCAAATAAGTCGACAGGAACTCGCGGAAGGGCCGTTCGCCGATAAAACAGATGCCGGTGCTGTCTTTCTTGTCAAAAACCGGCAGGGCATGTTCTCTGGCGATATCGCGAACCGCGGATTTTTGCAATTCGCCGAGAGGAAAGACTGTCTCACTCAAAGCATCGGCGCTGACGGCATGCAAGAAATAACTTTGGTCCTTCGACAGGTCCAACGCTTTCAGGAGCTGCACATTGTCATTAACCACGCGGGTCCTTGCGTAATGACCCGTGGCCAGCAAATCACCACCCAATCGTTTTGCATGCTCGCGAAATGCGCCAAATTTTATTTCCCGGTTGCAAAGCACATCGGGGTTAGGCGTTCTTCCTCGTTTGTATTCTTCGAGAAAATACGAAAATACCCGGTCACGATATTCCCTGGCAAAATTGATGTGGTGCAGCGGGATGCCGAGTTGCTCGCATATCTGTCGTGCGTCCTGCAAATCGGCTGCGGCCGTACAGTAGCCGTCATCGTCTTCCCAGTTGGTCATGTGCAGGGCGTGCACATCGGCGCCAAGCTGTTGCAGCAGGATCGCAGCTACAGCGGAATCGACGCCGCCGGACAAGCCGAGGATGACTCTTTTGCCCTGCAGGTTTTCGTTGTCGGCACTCATGGACGGTGATTTTATCACCGAAGGCACTGCGGCTTCCCGGTAGTTTTAGATGAGGCGGGCGTTCGCCAGCACCAATCCAACATTCTGCTGAATCGGCATGATTTCGGTGAGAAAGGTATCCGACTGGCGGTCGCCTGTCAGATAGTCTTCAACACAGCGTGACACAACCGGAGTTCGCAGGTCTTTTTGCCGATGGCGAAGATCCGCAATCGAGAACCAGTGTACGGCGTAAACTCCATCATCGAGTTGGCGAGTCGTGTCTTGAGACAGCAACTCTGCCGTGTAAACAATACGCAGGAACTGCTGTCGCGTTTGTGGATGGATCCAGAGGTAAACACCGAGTAATTCGCCAACTTCAATCTGGCAGCCAGCCTCTTCCAATGCCTCGCGAACGACGGCCTGTTCGGGCGCTTCTCCGCTTTCAATGTGACCACCCGGCTGGTTCAGGACAACAACACCGGATGAGCGTTCTTCGACAATCAGGAATTTGCCGTCCTGCTCAACGACGGCTGACACTGTGAGATCAGTAGGTAACAAGGTCAGGAATTAGTTCTTAGCCCGGACTAGATGCCGAGTTGACGGAATTCGATTTCGACTTCGCTAGCCTGCCAAATCTCGTCAAACATCTTTCCATAGAGTTTGGCGACTGCGGGCTCATAGGTGTCTGCGATGCCTTCCCAGCGTTCGTGCTGCAGACGGTAAACAAGTGCGGTTTCATCAGCTATGCAAAAAGACTCTGCATGCGTGCGCAGGTCTTCCCGTACGTGACGAAACTCGATGTAAGTGTTTAATCTTCGACCAAGATGCACAAACTGGTTGCCGTTCTTGATTGCTCGTGAGGGATCGGCAATGAGCACGCGAATCCGCGAGTAGGACTGCCGGAGTACCATGCGTTTTATGATTTCAAGAAAATCGGGATCGTCATATATCCCGGGATCCAGATCATGCGTAAATATGGATATCCTTTTCTTGCCTTCGTCAGCAACGTCAATTACAGCCTGAAGCATCTCTTCTTTCGTTGAAATGACCCAGCGCCGACCTTTTTCCCGAGCTTGTTCCATATTTTTCCGAAGCAAAAATCCAGGTTCGCAAGCACATACGGAGTGCCTGCTTCTTTGCGAGCCTAGACAAATTCACCAGGCCCAATTCTTGTAAAACCTATCGCCCGGGTTTGCGCGTAAAAATACTAAACACGCGATTCTAAACTTCCCCCGGCTACGGTACTCCGCAACTACCGCAAGTGTCGCAATACTACCGTTTGCCACCAGTTCAGCGGTGCCAACTGTGTCACGTTTTTCAGAGAACAAATGCATATATGGGCGATTCCATTCGCCCTGGGCCGTGATATCTCGCCAGGAAATATTTGCTCACCAATGAATACCATCGCTCGTTCGGTCCGGATATGGTCATTGCCTGTCTGAAAGGCGCTGTTATCGAGAGTAATTCTCACCTTCATTCCATGTCCTGATCGAACACGCCTTTTGTCGCCAGCCATTCAATCAACCCGGCGGACTCACTTTGCCGGCCGATCGTCAACATGCAGACCTTGCGGGTGGCACATAGTTCACGGACCAGGTCGAGTTCCTGTTGATTCAATTCTTTGACGAAGCCGTTCGCGAATAACAAACGTATCCCGGCGAGATCACAATACGCAATTCGTGCCATACCATGGACTGCCAGGTTTGATTGGTCAGCGAAACGGCCAACAATTCCCGTTACTTCTTTTTCTGTCGGACTATCCGGTGTCAGCCAGGCTTTGGTGTCCGTAACGACCGACCCGAGAACAGTTACCAATTGTTCATCACTGAAATCCCTGTCCAGAAGTTCCTGAGACCGTAGTCGTTGTATGGAGCTGGCGGAGATGCGGCCAGGCTCTGCCTCTGCCGTTTGCAAGTCTGCATCGGCATAAAAAATACTCTCACTTGATTCAGCAATCGGTTTACCAGTACCGTCGCCATAGAGTCGGTCAGCACCGCTCTCCAGTTCTGCTTTGCTCGGCGCACGCATTCCGATTGAATAAGTCACACACAATTCGTCGGCAATGCCCCAATGTGGCACCCCTGGCGGCAAATAAAGGACGTCACCTGACTCTGCAAGGAAGCTTGCTGTCGGCGTGAACGGCTGGAGTAACGAGAGTTGCTTCGCGCTGGTATCGACAGACGCCGCAGCAGAATCGGTCAGCGTCCATTTACGATTGCCTGTTCCCTGGCAGAGAAAAACATCGTAATTGTCCTGATGCGGGCCAACGCTGCCACCGGGTGCCGCGCAACTGACCATCAGGTCGTCAATGCGCCAGTCAGGAATGAAATTGACTGCTGCGAAAAACTGACGAAAATCAGGCAAATGTTTTTCGACGTCCTGCACCATGAGCGTCCAGTTTCGCGCAGGTAACGCTGCAAGTTCTTCTTCGGTGAACGGGCCATCCTGAACGCGGTACGTCGTGCGATCAACGGAGGTCTCTGTGCATATCAGGCGGCTTTCTACATCCGGGAGGGTAGCGAGCCAGCCAAGCTCATCCGCAGACACAGAGGGTTCGCTAACATCGATGGCACTCCGCATGAATAATAGCTGTTTTTGCCAATACTCCGATAGAAACTGTTGCTCCGACAATGACTGGGGCAGTCGCAAAGTGTCTGTTACCCGTCAGGTCAGGTTTTTGGCAAGCGCCTCAGCGAGGCCAGTATAGGTTGCGGGCGTCAGTTCAAGCAGGCGACTTTTCTCGCTATCAGGAATGTCGAGGCTGGCAATAAATTCGTGCAACAATTCCCTGGTCACTGCCTGGTCGCGGGTGAGTTCCTTTAACTTTTCATAGGGCTCGGGAATAGCATAGCGCCGCATCACGGTTTGCACTGCCTCTCCCAGCACTTCCCAGCTCTTATCGATATCCTTGCCTATCACTTCCGCGTTCGCCTGCAATTTGTTCAAACCCTTCAGTGCTGACTTGATCGCAATCACGATATACGCGATTGAAACACCAAAGTTTCTCTGCACAGTTGAATCAGTCAGGTCACGTTGCCATCTCGATATCGGCAATTTCATCGCAAAGTGATCAAGCATGGCATTTGCCAGACCAAGGTTGCCCTCAGCATTTTCGAAATCGATCGGATTAACCTTGTGCGGCATGGTCGATGAACCAACCTCATCCTTCGCAGCACGCTGGCGAAAATACCCGATAGAAATATAGGCCCACATGTCGCGACACATATCGAGCAGGATAGTGTTATAGCGAATCAATGCATGCGAATATTCTGCCATCCAGTCATGCGGTTCAATTTGCGTCGTGTATGCATTCGCGTCGAGGCCGAGCGAAGCAACGAAACCTGCACTTATAGCCGGCCAGTCGGCGTCAGGATACGCCACAACGTGGGCATTAAAGTTGCCCACCGCGCCGTTGAATTTGCCACGAATTTCAACTTTTGCGAACTGCTCACGGGCCCGGGATAACCTGGCAACAACATTGGCGATCTCTTTGCCCACAGTGGTCGGGCTGGCAGTTTGCCCATGTGTTCGAGACAACATCGCCAGACCGGCGTATTCCTTGCTCATCGAACGCAGCTTCAGGGTTAGCTCACGCATCTGCGGTTGCAGTACATCGTCGCGAGCCACGCGCAACATCAATCCGTAGGCGAGGTTGTTGATATCTTCGGAGGTGCAACCGAAATGTATGAAATCACCAAGGATTTTCGCATCGGCACCATCCCCGAGACGTTCACGAATAAAATATTCGACAGCCTTTACGTCGTGATTGGTCGTCGCTTCGATTTTCTTAACTCGCTCGGCATCGTCAGCAGAAAACTTGTCAACAATGGTGTTAAGCAGGTCCTTCATGACCGGTGAAAGCGCGGCCAGCTCCGCAATTGCAGGTTCATCAGCCAGCCATTGCAGCCAGCGAATTTCCACCAGAACGCGATAGCGAATGAGTCCGTATTCACTCAGGATGTCCCTGAGTCCGCCGACTTTGTCCGCATAGCGACCGTCGGTCGGTGATAATGCTCTCAGGTTTTTCCGTTCCATCCGGTGCTCGATACTTGAACTAAGCGCGCAAAGCGCGAATCATACACGAATGGTAATCAATTCAGCAGACGGCGAAGTGACTGAATTTCGCCGGGAGAACATAAGGACATGAGCAAGAAATCATTCCGCACTGTGCGCGACAGCATGGGCGAATTACAGGTACCTGAAGACGCATTGTGGGGTGCCCAGACGCAACGTGCGGTAGACAATTTCCCGATTAGTGGCTTGCCGATGCCACGCCGGTTTATTGCAGCACTGGGACTCGTCAAATGGGCGGCCGCGGGCGCAAATGCCGAGCTTGGCCTGCTAACTTCAGACAAGGCCATGGCGATTCAAAAGGCTTCTTTAGCCGTAGCGAACGGCGAATATGACGAACATTTCCCAATTGATGTTTTCCAGACGGGTTCCGGCACCAGTTCAAATATGAATGCTAACGAGGTCATTTCGCTGCTGGCGAGTGTCGACCTTGGCAACGAGGTTCACCCCAATGATCACGTCAACATGGGTCAGAGCAGTAACGACGTTATTCCGACCTGTGTCCATGTAAGCGCGGCACACAGTGTGCAGAATGAGTTACTGCCGGCACTGCGACATTTGAGCGCCGTGCTGGAAAAGAAGGCGGAAGAAACTGCGAAAATTGTAAAGACCGGCCGCACCCACCTGATGGATGCAATGCCGGTCACGATGGGCCAGGAGCTTCTCGGCTGGAAGTCGCAGATTGATCACGCTGTGGAGCGACTTGGCGATACAATGAAGAGGCTGTCGGGACTGGCACTGGGCGGTACTGCGGTTGGCACTGGCATCAATACGCCGGCTAATTTTGGCGTCAAAGTGGCAACGCTGCTGGCAGAGCGTACGGGCGTACAGTTCGTGCAGGCAGATTCGTTATTTGAGGGACTTAGCAGCCAGGATGCTGCAGTCGAGACGTCGGGGCAGCTGCGCGTGCTGGCGGTCAGCCTGACGAAGATTTCCAACGACCTGCGCTGGATGAATTCGGGTCCGCTTGCAGGAATCGGCGAGATCGCATTACCGGCGCTGCAACCAGGCTCAAGCATCATGCCTGGCAAGGTAAATCCGGTGATTCCCGAGGCGGTTGCCATGGTTTGTGCCCAGGTCATTGGCAATGACGCAACGATTGCGATGGCCGGCCAATCCGGCAACTTTCAACTGAATGTCATGTTGCCTGTGGTAGCGCTCAATCTGCTGCAAAGCATTGAGATCCTGACCAATGCCAGTGTCTGCCTGGCGGACAAGGCGATTGCAGAGTTCACGGTTAACCAGGCCAATATTGACAGTGCGGTCGGTCGCAACCCAATCCTGGTCACGGCGCTGAACCCCGTCATCGGTTATGAAAAAGGCGCTGCTGTAGCCAAGAAAGCCTATGCCGAAAGACGACCGGTCAAAGACGTGGCACGGGAAATGACGGACCTGACCGACGAGGAGCTGGACCGATTGCTTGACCCGGTGGCGCTGACGGAAGGCGGCATCAAGCACTAATGCGGGGTGACAGGCCGATAATCACGGCGACCGAAATCAAACAGCGGCTGGCCGATACGAGGATGCCGGCCGATCCGCTCAAGGTCGTATTTCCCGATACCAAACCGGCGATACCGCAAGCGGTTCGGGCAATGATGGTGGAGGATCTTACGCCAGCTGGTGTTCTGATCCCGATCATCGAACGGGGCGCATCACTCTCGGTTTTGTTGACCGAACGCTCGGCAGACCTGAAGCACCATCCCGGGCAGGTCAGTTTCCCCGGTGGGCGCATGGAGGCTTCAGATGTGGATATCCGCGCAACGGCGCTACGCGAAACTCACGAGGAAGTAGGCATTCATCCGGATGACGTAGATGTCTGCGGTTACCTGAAGCCGACGGCGACCGGGACCGGCTATGCGGTAACCCCGGTTGTGGGCTTCGTGAATCCGGCAGTTGAGCTGGTACTGGATACCATGGAGGTGCAATCTGCTTTCGAGGTGCCCCTGGATTTCCTGATGGACGAGAGAAACCAGGAAGATTCAGAGCGGATCTGGAAGGGCGCGAGTGTCCCTGTAATCACATTCCATCACAGCGAATACAAAATCTGGGGTGCCACGGCGGGAATGCTGGTTGCTCTGAGGCACTTGTTAAGTGAGTGATAATATGAGTAATAACCAGAGAAAGAACAATTTGTTATGAGTTATATCCAGAAATTACTTGAAATAATGGCGGACCTTCGAAACAAGGAAACCGGTTGTTCCTGGGATCTTGAGCAGGATTTCTCGAGCATCGCGCCCTATACCGTAGAAGAAGCGTACGAGGTTGCCGACGCCATAGCGCGCAACGATCTCGACGGATTGCGGGACGAACTGGGTGATCTGCTTTTCCAGGTCGTGTTCCACGCTCAGATGGCCGAAGAAGAAGGCGCATTCAATTTTGAAGATGTGGCCGCCGCCATCTGCGACAAAATGGTTCGGCGCCACCCACATGTATTTGGCACTAAAGCGCAACGTGCGGCAGGACCGGCGAAGGGGGCCTGGGAGCAGATCAAGGCAGCAGAGCGGGCCGCTGAGAACAATAGCGAGGAGGCAAGTGCAATGGCTGGCGTTGCCAAAGCACTGCCCGCGTTAAAAAGGGCGGAGAAGCTTGGTAAAAGAGCCTCACGAGTCGGTTTCGACTGGCCAAATACCCAAGGCGTCAGAGCCAAAATCAGCGAGGAGCTCGCGGAATTATCCGCTGCCGAATGCAGTGCTAACCATCAGCAAATTGCCGACGAACTGGGCGACGTGCTCTTTTCCGTCGTCAACCTGGCCCGTCACCTCAGCGTGGATCCGGAGCAGGCCCTGGTGCAGGCCAACAAAAAATTCGAAAAGCGTTTTCGCAACATGGAGCAAGAGGTAAACGCATCCGGGCGCAATTTCACCAAGATGGATATAGATGCATTGGATACATGCTGGCAAGACGCAAAGAAACGCTGTGCGGTATCCGACGACAATTGACCATGAAAAGCGTTTGCTTGGCACCCTGTACCAGCAAAAGCGGTGAGCAGGGCTTGATGAGCAGGCAGCAACCCCGGGTAAAACCCGGATTTGGCCCGCCGAAAGTAGCTGGTTAGCGCGTCCTCAGGGCAATATCAGACCAAAATCAGACCATCGTCAGGTCACAAAAACGTTTCTCAGCGATCCTTCATAGCAATTCAGGAAGCTATGGAAGGAATGACGTTATGGAAAACAGAGCACAAGGGACTCGCGGTCCCAGACTTGTACTTATCGGATTATTGCTGATTACAATTTTGCTCGTCGCAGCATGTGGCGATGACGGCGACTCCGCCGGAATTCCTGCGGAACCCTTGCAGGATTACGTGATGTGGAGCTGCCTGAAAGTGTATCGCTGGAATGGCTTATTCGACCAATGGAATTGTATCGATGACAGCTGGCGAATCGTATCCAACCAGCCTGTATTTACCAGCCGCTCGGATTGCCTGACAGCGGTGGGCATCGAGCAGGATAATGATCCAGTGACCTACGACAACAGCCAGGAAGATCGAGATCGTGGCTATGCTTACGACCTGTGGTGTTTTAAAGCGGACGAGTAGGCTGGCAAGGCATTTGCGGGCGCCCGACAACTGGTTTCGGTCACACTCCGGTGCCAACAGACAAGCTCACTCATTTTCGATGGGTGTCCCAATTACTATAAGGTTACAAAGGCAACACTGGCCAGGAGGACATATACGGCAGCGACTATCCACCAATCGCGATGATCGTACTTGACCCTGTGTCTCCAGCGTCGCTCATAAAAACCTGCGGACGACTCGTATTCCTGCAAGTCTGTATCATCAAGGCTATCGGTTTCAGCGCTGTTTTCGACCTGGCTGGCAGATTGATTATTCGCGGATTCCCTGATCTGATCGCGTTTCATGCCACACCCCATGGTTAAGTGTCGTTGATTTAAGTATCTACAACGACAGGGTTTCGAGCGTGACAAGGATCACTAAACAGTCATGTCAGGATTTTGTTAAATACCTGGAAATTTAGCCTTTTTGGCACTGATCGAGTGCACATGTGCACACCCGTCGTTTAGCCCTGTCTAAAAGACGCCGTAAAAAGTGCGCGATTACGTGCTGGCGTCGCGACAACCAATTGAGGACACCCACCAATCGGTTCTGCTCGTCCGCCATACTTTCATCAAAGACTCACTCGCAATAGATGCGTGTCCCCAATTGAAATTGTCGAGGCGCCTGGGCTGACGGCCAGCATCGGACTTTCGAAAAATGCGCCCGATTATCCGATCGCACTGTCCGCGTCAATGCAAACTGATGCGCTCCGGAACCTTCTTTATCGTTAGCTATTCGCACCGCCGCTAGCGAATATCTGGCTGTACCATTTCAGCTGGCTGTCCAGCCTGATGCAAAAGCGTAGAATGGCGGTTTTTCGGTTTCGGCGGCTCGCGTAACTCGAGCGCCCCGGAACGCTAGGTTCACCTTCGGAATGCGCACATGAAATATCTGATCAGGCCCCGCAAGGAAATCCGGACGTTTCTTATACTGACATTCGCGCTCAGTTCGGTTTGGTATTACCTGATCATCTCCGCCGGCTCCCTGGGCGCGGGCGGCGGCTGGTATCCGGTGGCATTGATGTGGTGCCCGGGAATCGCGGCGCTTATAACCACCCTGATTTTTCGTAAGAACCTGCGTGGGCTCGGCTGGGGCTGGGGCCGCACTCGCTACCAGGCGACTGCCTACTTGTTACCCATTGGCTATGGCCTGGCGATCTATGGTGTTGTCTGGCTTCTCGGACTTGGCGGCATCGATGAGGCCTATTCCAGAAACTGGTTGTCATGGTTTTTCTTCGGCACCTTATTGAATTGCTTTGCCGCGCTGGGAGAGGAGATCGGCTGGCGCGGCTTCCTCGTGGGCCGGCTGGCCGGGATTACCAGTTTCACCAACGTGTCTTTGATCAGTGGAGGAATCTGGGCGATATGGCACATGCCGTTGATTCTGTTCGCCGATTACAATGCGGGCGCGCCAGGCTGGTACAGCTTGCTTTGTTTCACCGCAATGGTCGTCGCCAGCGGTTTCGTCTATGCCTGGTTGCGCCTGAAATCAGGCAGTCTCTGGACCGCCATGTTTCTGCATGCCAGCCATAATTTCTGGATTCAGGGCTTTTTTGACCCACTTACCGTCGATCGAGGGATCACTAAATACCTGACCGGCGAATTTGGCGCCGGGCTGGTGATTGCCTTTGTCGTGCTGGCCTGCATATTCTGGAGGCGGCGGCACGAGTTGCCTTGATCACCAGTAAACCGTTTGGGTAGCGAAATATAATCCGCTTACCAGGAGCCGTCTTCGTTGGGCACTGGCAATCCCTCTTCGGTCGCAATCCTCCTGACATCCACCACAAAACTCTCACGCATGTCCCCAAGTCCAACATTTGTCCCCTGCAGCATTGGCACGATGCTGATTACCTGGCTTCTGTAGCTTGATCGGCATAACTCAGCATCGAGCATGTGCTGCTGGCACAGGTAGTGCCAGTTGCCGATTGCTTCCTTGAGCCCATTGAGAAATCCGTTCAAACGAAACCGATCTAGCGCATTTAGAGCGTCGAGACCTTCTGGTTTGCCAGGAAACCCGGCCGCGAAAGCAGTTTGAGCAATGCGGGAAATTTCGCCGGAGTTGGCGAGCATCATCTGCCTTTCAGCTTTGGCATCCGCCCGCATTGCATGCATTTCAGCACGTGTCAGTTCAGCGTTTTGATTGAGCTCCAATATCAGCAATGCAATGCCAATCAGTACGCCGACATTGGTCAGTAACGATAGCCATTTATTCGCTTGATCCATATTCATGATTTTCTCTCCTGAATTCAGGCTGGGCTTCCCACGACATAGTGTGAGCCGGAGCCCACACCCCTTAATTATGGCTGTCGGAGAGCATCCTGCCGAGCTAGATCTAACCGGATCGCGGCAGGATGCTGCCATGGGGTGCTGAGGCGTTCATAAACCGTTCATTTTCGGCTTGAATAAAGGCCTGTAGCGTTCAGGCAGGGTTCATTGCGGTGCGTCTATTCTGTGCCCAGGCTCGGAAATACATCCGGGTCCGGAAAAGAGAACTGGAGAAGGATCATGAATCGGAAACCCTGGATTGCGAGTGTGTCAGGGAATGGTCATTGCGTCGCTGGTCCTGGTTGTTAGCCCGGCTAACGCATCGGATTACGCCTACACCTCTGCACGTAATAAGCCTGTGTACGACTATGCCCGCGTGATAAACGTCGAGCCGGTCATCCGCTATGTGACGGTCACGACGCCGGTGAAAGAGTGCTGGGAAGATGTGGAATACACCACTGCACGCAATTATCGGCCTGCCCGGGTTGGCAGGACGATCTTTGGCGCTTTGCTTGGTGGCGTAATCGGGCATCAGTTTGGCAGCGGTAGCGGCAATGATGCCGCGACGATTGCTGGCACTTTGATTGGTGCGGCCGCGGCCAATAGCGCTTCGAGAAATGAGCCTTATTACGAGACGACGCAGTATTCGCACCCGGTGCGCCGCTGTGAGACCAATTATCAGTCTCACGAGGAGGAGCGGATCGACGGGTACGATGTGGTCTACGCCTATCACGGCCGTAAATATGCCACCAGGACGCCATTTGACCCGGGTAAGCGACTGCGAATCCGTGTTGATGTGCGGCCTGTGCCTCAATAGAGGCCGGTTGGTAAGGATCACCGGGCCGGGTTGTGACAGACCCCGTTGCAATCGGTCCGGTGACATACCAAACTTGCGACTTCCGCTGGAGCATTTCAGGTAAATCACCATGCGAAACATGCTGAAAACATTGCTGATAACAAGCGTACTGACCCTGGCGGGGCCGGTATTTGCGATTCAGCTGAGCGCAGGTGAAATCTATGATTATGGCGCTGCCGTTAAAGTCGCTACTGCAGACTCTGCAACAATGCAGGGTGGCTGTGTTTCACTAAGCCAGGCTGTGGAGCAGGTACGGCGTCAGTACAAAGGCCGAATCGTAAGTGCCGTAACCGAAGTTAAGGGCAAACGCGAGGTTCACGTCATCAAAGTCCTTACCGATGATGGCAAAGTCAAGACTGTCCGGATCCAGGGATGCCAGCGTAGCTGACCCGCAAGGAAACTCTCATGCGATTGCTTGTAATAGAAGACGACACCACACTGCGCGAATCGCTTTGTCGGCAGCTGAAGGATGGCGGCTTTGGCATCGAGCAAGCGGCAGATGGCAGGGAAGGGCTGTATTTCGCGCTGGAGTATCCAATTGACCTGGCTATCGTCGACCTGGGCCTGCCGGAAATGTCAGGTCTCGAAGTAATCAAAGAGCTCAGGGAGAAGGGGAAGACTTATCCCATTCTTATTCTTACCGCCCGGGATCGCTGGCAGGATAAGGTAGATGGACTAAGCGCCGGCGCCGACGACTACGTCGTCAAACCATTTCATTTTGAAGAAGTCTCTGCTCGCGTTAATGCATTGCTGCGCCGTAGCGGCGGCTGGGCCTCCTCGGTGCTGAAAGCCGGTCCGGTTTCGCTGGATACCACGCGCCAGGAGCTCAAGGTCAATGACGATGCAATCGAGTTGACCAGTTACGAATATCGAATAATAGAACACCTGATGATGCAGGCAGGGAAGGTCATCTCCAAGACCGAACTTACAGATCGGCTGTACGATCAGGACTTTGAACGTGACAGCAACGTAATCGAAGTTTTTATCGGTCGACTGCGAAAAAAAATGGATCCCGAAAATTCTCTCAACCCGATCGAAACGTTACGCGGTCGTGGCTACCGTTTTGCATTAGAGCGAAATCAGGCCGAATGAATGTCAGTCGCGGTCCGGTGGTCGTGAAATGTTCGGCTTGACGTCTTCGCTAAGCACCCGGTTATTAATCTCAGTCAGTCTGCTCCTTATTATATTTTTCGGCGCAACCATCGTCGTTCTTGATGTCGCTTTCCGCGAAGCGGGCGAGCAAGCGCAGGAAGATATTCTTGACGGCCAGTTAATGGCGCTTCTGGCCGAAGCAGAGCCAAATGCCTCTGGTGAACTGGAGATGCCACCAGATCTGCGCGAACCACGCTTTGGCAATCTTGGCTCGGGTCTATACGGCGCGTTACTCGGTGAGGGCGGGGCACCTGTCTGGACCTCACGCTCTTCTCTTGGCTTGAGCGTTCCCTACGGTCCACCGCCACGGCCAGGCGCACATCATTTCTCCAGAGTTGAACTTGCTGATGGAACGCCGCTGATGGCACTCAGCCTCGCGGTGCAGTGGGAACTGGTCAATGGTGAACTGAAACCATACACATTCAATGTCGCGCAAAGCCTTGACTCATTCAATGCGCAGCTGGCGCGGTTTCGGCGCCAGTTGTTTACCTGGTTTGCAGCTGTCGCATTAATCATGCTCTTTTCGATCTCCGTGGTCATGCGTGGCTTGCTGAAACCGCTACGACAAATCGAAAATGAAATCAGCGAAGTCGAGGGCGGCACGCGGCAATCATTGTCGGATGATTTTCCTACCGAATTAACGAGCGTTGCACGCAACATGAACATGCTGATCGGTAGCGAACGCGGCCGCGCAGAACGTTACAGAAACACCCTGGATAATCTGGCACACAGCTTGAAAACACCGCTTGCCGCGATCCGGGCAATACTGACCGAGCAAAAGTCGAGTGAAATGTCTGCGCGTGTCGAGGCGCAGATCGAACGCATGAACGACATCGTTCGTTACCAGTTAAGAAAACCGGCAACCGTACATAGCCAAAGCCTGGGTGTGATTGCTGCCTCTATTGACCACGAATTATCGCGCCTCGTGGATGGCCTGGCCAAGGTATACAGTGAAAAGAACCCGACGATAGACCTTGACGTCACCGAAGGAATCCGCTTTCGTGGCGATTCCGGCGATTTTCTCGAACTCGGCGGCAACCTGCTCGATAATGCCTGCAAGTGGTGCACGGGGCAGGTGAAGTTAACGATTCACGCACTTGAAGGCTACGATATCGACTCTGGTGCCATGTGCATGATCGTTGAAGACGATGGCCCCGGCATCCCGGAAGACGCTGCAGACGCGTTGTTGCAACGAGGTATGCGCCTTGATGAATCAGCCCCCGGGCACGGCATAGGTCTGGCCGTAGTAAAAGAAATCGCGGCTTCCTACGGCGGTGATGTCACCATTTCGAAATCCTCTCTTGGTGGCGCGAAAATCACCGTCACGATCCGGCCAGCGAAGACCTCCTGAACCACACTTTCGGCGGTGTTCGAATCCGTATCAAGCTGGCGTCTAAGCAAGTTGCTCTGAATCAAGCTATCATTGAATCATTCGGTGTAATTAGTCGCTGGAAACTAATTTAAGAGGAAACGCTAATGTCCGCATTCGATAATGCCACCAGGTTTTTTCACGCTTGTGAATCCTTAAAAGGGTGGGGAGAGTGTGAACAGTATGTCGCAGAAGGTGCACCATTTTCTGCACAGTCGGAACCTCTGGTCGATATCAAAACAGTTGAAGGCTATGTCAATTGGATGACGGGATTCGGTAGCACAACCGCTGCGGGATGCAGCTATGACTTGCATGCTTCAGCCTATGACGAGGCCAATGCGACAGCCATTTACTTCGCGACCTTTACCGGTCGTCATGTTGGCGAAGGGGGTCCGGTCCCGCCCACGAACAAGGAGACGAATTCGCATTACGTCTATGTGCTGAAGATGAACGGCGACGACAAGGTCGAGAGCATGCAGAAAGTATGGAATGCGCCCTGGGCATTGAGAGAGCTCGGCTGGGTCGAGTAACCGTTGCGCCGGGACAGAGATTAACTCAACTGCCGTTCGGCGCTGTTATTCATCTTTCTTTACTGCTTCACCGAAATCCATCAATGGCTTGATCAGGTCCAGGGGCAGCGGAAAGATTATGGTATTGGTCCTTTCGCCGGCCACTTCTTTTAACGTCTGCAAATAGCGAAGTTGTAGCGCCTGCTTCTGTGATGCCAATGTTTTTGCAGCTTCCGCGAGCATTGCAGCGGCCTGTTTCTCACCTTCGGCGTTGATGATTTTCGCTCTTCTTGCACGTTCTGCTTCTGCTTGCTGCGCAATCGCGCGAATCATGCTTTCATCCAGGTCGACGTGTTTGATTTCAACGTTAGCGACCTTGATGCCCCAGTTATCCGTGCGTTGGTCAAGAATCCCCTGAATATCAGCGTTGAGTTTTTCGCGCTCTGACAACATATCATCGAGTTCATGTTGTCCGAGTACAGAACGCAACGTCGTTTGCGATAACTGGCTGGTAGCTTCGAACACATTTGCAACACGAATAACCGCTTTTTCCGGATCGACAATACGAAAGTAAATCACCGCGTTCACTTTTACCGACACGTTGTCACGTGAAATGACGTCTTGTGTCGGTACGTCGAGAACGATGACGCGCAAGTCGACCTTCGTCATCTTTTGCAGTCCCGGGATCAGAATGATCAATCCCGGTCCTTTAACTGACTGGAATCGTCCGAGGAAAAAGATCACGCCACGTTCGTACTCTTTCAGGATCTTGATCGTGTTGTACAGAAGGAAAGCGAAGAAAACGATGATTAACGCTATAGGTGCTAGTTGCATTTTGGATTTCCTTTGATCTACTGGTGCTGCAATTCTGCAGGTTCTGTTTCTTGTGCAGGTGTTACCTGCAAAACCAGGCCCGTCATATTGTGTACGACGACGTCCTGACCCTTTTCAATCGGTACTTCGCTGTGTGCAGCCCATGACTCGCCCTCGAGCCATATTTTCCCTTCACCGACAAATGATTCCATCGCTTCGCCGGTGCCGCCGATGATTGATTCTGCGCCAGTGACGGCGCCACGTTTGCGGAGTTTCACGAGATAACTGACCAGCCAGAACAAAAACATTCCGGCGACAACGGCCATACCGACTACAAATGTAACGGAAATGCCGAATCCCGGAATTCCGCTGTCAAACATCATGATCGAACCGAAAACGATCGCGACGATGCCGCCCAGTCCGAGCGCACCAAAGCTGGGTACGAATGCCTCAGCGGTTATCAATATGAGGCCGACAACGATGAGTGCCAGGCCCGCATAATTAACAGGCAGTACCTGTAGCGCGTACGCGGCGAGTAACAGGCAAATGACGCCAGCGACACCGGGGAGGATGGCGCCCGGGTTGTAGCCCTCGAAAAGTAATCCGTACATTCCGATCATAAGCAGCAGGATGGCAATCTCCGGGCTCGCGATCGTATTCAGTATTTTTAATCGCCAGTTGGGTTCAATTGTCTCAATGGTTGCGTCTGCGGAGTTGATTGCTACTTGCTCGTGATTAACCGCTACCTCACGACCATGTATCGCTTCAAGCAGTTCATCTGTATCCGCTGCGATCAAGTCGATAACGTTTTGCTCAAGCGCCTCGCGAGCGGTCAGGGTAGCGGCATTGCGTACCGCATCCTCTGCCCAGTCTGCATTGCGGCCATGCGCCTCGGCCAGGCCACGAATGTAGGCGATAGCGTCATTCAAAACCTTGCGCCCCATCGCCGTATCAGGCGCTGCAGGATCAGTTTTAGACTCTTCTTCGGGCTCCCCCTCATCCTCAGCATCTTCATCGAGGCCACCCGGCAACTCCGGCGCGCCCTCAGGTTTTCCCGGATCCCCGCCGAGCATCGACACTGGTGTTGCGGCACCGAGGTGCGTTGTCGGTGCCATCGCAGCGATGTGGCTTGCAAGAAGGATATAGGTACCAGCGCTATCGGCCCTGGCTCCCCCAGGCGAAACATAGGTTGCGACTGGAACATCAGAGCCCAGGATCGCCTGGACAATGTCGCGCATTGGCTCAACCAGCCCACCGGGTGTGTCCATCCTGATAATGACCAGGTCTGCATTGCGCTCATTCGCCTGATCAATGCCGCCAATGATGTATTCAGCCGTCGCAACGCCAAGCGCACCATCAAGATCGAGCAGGATGACATCGCTGTCTGCACGCGCGGCGGAAGCCAGCACGAGCGGTGCAAGGGCCACAAATCCGGACAGATTGCGTAACCAGATCAGCCATTGCCGAAGGGTTTGTTTCATGTGTCCATCATAGCAGGGCAGGTCCGCCTTGAATCGCCTAAAACACAGGTCTTTTTGCCGCGGCCCGGACATGGCATGCTTCCGGTTCTCAATTCCAGGTAGCGCTGTAATGTTTATTCGCTTCATCACAACCGGCGGCACGATCGACAAAATCTACTTCGACGCGATGAGCCAATTTGAAGTCGGTGATTCCCAGGTCGAGCAGATCCTGACTGACGGTCTCGTCAGTTTTGACTATGACGTGGTTGCAATGTTCCAAAAAGACTCGCTGGAATTGACTGACGAAGATCGCAGCAAATTACGTGCCTTCATAGAAGGTGACGACGCCACGCATTACGTGATCAGCCATGGCACAGACAGCATGGCGGAGACTGCAGCGGCACTACGCGACATTGCGAACAAGAGAATTGTGCTGACGGGCGCGTTAACTCCGGCGCGGTTCAAGACGACGGATGCTGTTTTTAACGTTGGGATGGCAGTTGCCGCTGTGCAGATTGTGGAGCCGGGTGTATATGTCGCGATGAGCGGGCAGGTGTTTGCTGCGGGAGAGGTGAAGAAGAACCGGGAAGAGAACCGATTTGAACCGATTACCGGGGAGCAAAAAGATTTGTAGGCGCCCGCCGTACGGTAGATGTATTGCCCCTAACCCTGAGGGCAGCGATCTATCGGCACGGGCGAGTTAGCTAATCTTGACTATGGCACCATAGACAATTCGGTACCGATCATTGTCGAATTCGCCCGCTGGGCGGGCTCCTACACGTTCTTTTTACAGATCGAAGTTGATGCCCTGCGCCAACGGCAGTCCTTGCCCCAGTTGATCGTATTCGTCTGTCTGCGCATATAGGCTTTCCAGGAATCAGAACCCGCTTCTCTGCCGCCACCGGTTTCTTTTTCTCCGCCAAACGCGCCGCCAATTTCTGCGCCTGAGGTGCCGATGTTGACGTTGGCTATGCCACAGTCTGAACCACCGTTCGAGAGGAAATACTCTGCATGCTGCAGGTTGTCCGTAAAGATAGCCGATGACAGGCCCTGGGCAACGCCGTTTTGCATGGCGATCGCCTCGTCAAGGTCCTTGAACGAGATCAGGTAAAGAATTGGTCCGAAAGTTTCTTTCTGAACGATATCCCATTCGTTTTTCACAATGGCGATTGCCGGCTCAACGAAATTACCCGGGCGATCGATGCGCTTGCCGCCGCAAAGGATTTCACCACCTGCTGCTTCGACAGCTTTTACCGCTGCCTCCAGGCGCGCAACTGATGGTTCGTCGATCAATGGACCCATGAGCGTATCGCTGTCCAGGGGGTCGCCGATACGAACTTGCGAATACGCAGCGACCAGGCGTTCCTGCAACTCAGGTAAACGCGACTCATGGCAAATTATGCGACGGGTCGATGTGCAACGTTGTCCGGCAGTACCGACAGAACCGAACACGATGCCCGGGACCGCAATATCGAGGTTCGCAAATTCATCAATAATGATTGCATTGTTGCCGCCGAGTTCAAGCAACCACTTGCCCATCCTGGCTGCAACCTGTTCGCCAACTTTCCTGCCAACTGCCGTCGAACCGGTGAATGAAACCAGGTCAACACGACGGTCGTCTACAAACTTCTGCGCCAGCTCGCTACCCGCGTCGTTAAAGAGGAAGAAAATTTCCGGCAACCCCGCATCGGCAAGTGCTGCATTACAAATCTTTTGTACTGCGATTCCGCAAAGCGCCGCCTTTGGCGAAGGCTTCCAGACGTTAACGTTGCCGCAAATCGCTGCGATGCACGCATTCCAGGACCAGACTGCAACAGGGAAGTTAAACGCACTGATCGTTCCCACGACGCCCAGCGGATGCCATTGTTCGTACATGCGATGGTTCGGCCGCTCGGAATGCATGGAGTTGCCATAGAGCATGCGCGACTGTCCAACTGCGAAGTCAGCGATGTCGATCATCTCCTGAACTTCGCCGTCACCTTCGGCTTTGATCTTGCCCATTTCCAGGCTGACCAGGCTGCCCAACGCGTCTTTATTCTCACGCAATGCATTGCCAACCTTGCGAATCGCTTCGCCACGCGCCGGAGCAGGGATTTTGCGCCATTCGGCGTATGCCTCGCGCGCTTTTTCGATCAGCTGCTCATACTCCGCAGGCGTGGTTGCTCGCACGCTGGCAATCAACTCACCTGTCGCAGGATTAATCGACTCAATCAGTTCCGCAGAGTCGTCCTCAAGTGCGGTCGAGCCAAGCCATGTGCCGGGATTGGTTTCTGCCAGGCCCAGTCGGTCAAGAATGTCTTTCATTGTCTGTATTCCTTGTAATCGTTATTGCGATGCGCGCTGGTGACCGGCTTCGCCTTGTGCCACGAGCTCGGCAGACAGCTGATTGCTGCCGCCGTGTGCGTAATATTGTCCAAATCGATTCTCGAGAATGTTTTTCAGGCTGAATTCTTCCTGGGCGATGAACCCCTTTTGCTCTTGCGGATCCTGCAGAATTATATCCAGCACGCTGCAAATACCTGCAGCGGTTGTAATTTGAATGGCGGACCAGAGCCTGCCTGCAACAACTTCCGGATAAACCTTGTTGACGTAGTTTTCTTCCCGAAGCTCACCATCCTGCAAGCCGGTCACAGCTGCGTAAACAATGACAACGTCCTGCAGGGTCTGCGGTATCGCGTTCTCAAGGATTCGCTTTAGGGTGCCGCGGTCGTAATTCAATTTCAGGCCGTTCATCAGCAAACGCATCTGCTCACAATGACCTGGATAGCGGATCGTTTTGTAATTCATTGTTTGTACACGATCATCGTAGGTTTCTGCGAGCGAACCCAGGCCGCCCGAGGTGTTAAACGCTTCGTAGAGCGTGCCGTCAATTTCAATTTCTTCGAGACCTTCCAGCGGCAGCACATCAACTTCCTCACCATTGATAATGCTCTGACAAATATTGCCGTACTCATTGATGATGCCGTCAGTCGACCAGGTGAGAGAATATTTCAAGACATTGTTCGGATGTTGCGGCAACGCGCCGACCCGAAGTTTTACAGAACGCAATTCATCGAAATGCTGAATGAGTTCATTAGCCGCAATGCTGATGAAGCCCGGAGCGAGACCGCACTGCGGTACGAAAACAGTTTCAGCACCTTCTGCAAGTTTGCGCACTGCTTTGGTCACTTCGACATCTTCCGTCAGATCGAAATAATGCAGCCCTTCAGCACGCGCTACAGTGGCCACACCAACATTGCAGTAATAGGGAAGGCCGGATACGACAGCGATGGGCTTTTGATTACGAACGTGATCCGTTAGTGCTTTTTCATCGGTGGCATCAAAAGTAAAAGCCTCAATATTGTCGAGGCCATGAGCCTTGACGACCTCATCCGCGGCACCGTCAGCACTGTCAGCGAGTTGCACCCTGTAGTCACCACTTTCTGCCAGGAGACCTGAAATAAGCGCGCCAATCTTGCCGGCACCAAGGACCAGAATTTCTTGCATGGATTTCCCCATAAACGACGTATAAAAATTTACCCGGCACACTGCACCGGTTAAAGCAGGCGCGCATTGTGCCAATGTCTCGACCCGCTTTCCAGACTCTTTTCAGACTGTAGTTCCGGCCCCAAAAGCGCTGCCCTGAGCGGCACAACGAAATGACTGGCCGCGATCAGCAGAATTAGTTCGCAAGCTCATGTAAGCGCTTGATTACGGAAGAAACTTTTGCTTCAACCCAGTACATGGGGCATAGTCCGCGCATTAGCACTGCCAATTATCCATTCATTGCAGGCAGGCACAGGAATGCGCGTGACCCGACCCGTTTCGAAATCAGACTGGCACCCCGCAAGCTGGCAATCGCTGGTCGCCCAGCAACAGCCGTCCTACCCCGACAAAGCAGCGCTGGAGCGCGCCATTGCCGATCTGAGCCGCTTGCCGCCAATTGTTACGTCCTGGGAGGTCGAGGCACTAAAAGAGCAGATTGCGCGGGCCCAACGCGGTGAAACATTTGTGCTGCAGGGCGGCGACTGCGCCGAGAGTTTTGACGATTGCACCTCGGAGAGCATTGTCGACAAGCTCAAGATTCTGCTGCAAATGAGCCTGGTCATGCTCTATGGCCTGAAAAAGCCCGTAGTAAGAGTCGGGCGCATGGCGGGCCAGTACGCCAAGCCACGCTCGGCTGATACTGAAACCCGTGACGGGGTCTCGCTACCCAGCTTTCGCGGTGACCTGGTCAACCGTCAACCGTTTACAGCGGATGATCGCGTGCCGAATCCGGACCTTATGCTGCGCGGCTATGAGCGCTCGGCGCTGACCCTGAATTTCGTTCGCTCACTGATCGATGGTGGTTTCGCCGACTTGCACCACCCGGAGTACTGGGATCTGGATTGGGTTGGTCATTCAGAAATGGCGGACCAGTATCACGAGATCGTAGGCGCAATTTCAAATTCACTGGATTTTCTTGAATCAATATCGGGTCGGGCGTTGCATCAAACTCAACGGGCAGACATCTATGCCGGCCATGAAGGGCTGCACCTGTCCTATGAACAGGCGCAAACGCGGTTTCTCGAGCACCGCAAGCGCTGGTACAACCTGACCACCCACTTTCCGTGGATTGGCATGCGTACGGCGCAGATCGATGGCGCGCACGTTGAGTATTTCCGCGGCATTGCCAACCCGATGGGCATCAAGATCGGTTCTGGCATGACCGTAGAGTGGCTGCAAAACTTGCTGCGCGTCCTGAACCCGAACAACGAGCCTGGCCGTATCAGCCTGATTCATCGCTTCGGCGCCAAGGCGATCGAAAAAGACCTGCCGCCACTCATCACTGCAGTTCGTGAGACGGGTTCGCCGGTATTGTGGATTTGCGACCCGATGCACGGCAACACCGAAAGCACGGCCGACGGCACCAAAACACGCCGCTTCGACAATATCGTGAGCGAGCTTGAGACCGCGTTCCAGGTGCATGATTCCATGGGTAGCTATCTTGGTGGCGTACATCTGGAGCTAACCGGCGAAAACGTGACCGAATGTACCGGCGGCGCCCGTGGACTGACTGATAGCGATCTGGCTCGCGCCTACAAATCGAGCGTCGATCCACGACTCAATTACGAACAGGCAATGGAAGTCGCGATGCGTATTGCCGGCGTCGGTCAGGCTAGCGGCTCTTCCAGGTAAGCCTTCAGGTCCTTCCAGGCCACTTCAGTATCAATTGCGAGCGATTCACCGGGAGCTAAGCCAGCAACGCTCCACGGGCCGATACGGTGGCGGATCAGGCGCAACGTAGGTAGTCCGACAGCCGCTGTCATTCGCCGCACCTGCCGGTTACGGCCTTCGGTGATGGCAAGATCAATCCAGCTGGTCGGTATGCTGCGTCGTTCCCTGATAGGCGGCACTCTTTCCCATAGCCCATCGGGGTCTGTAATCGTTGCTGCTTTGATTGCGCTGGCGGGGCCATCTTTCAGAGCCACACCCCTGGTGAGTTCTCCCAGTTGCGTGTCCCCGGCCAAACCCTCAATCTGTGCCCAGTAATGCTTGCCCAGCTTGCTCCGTGGCTGGCTGATCCTGGCCTGTAACTGGCCATCATCAGTGAGCAGCAGCAATCCTTCGCTATCAAAGTCCAGGCGACCGGCCGGATACACGTTGGCTGTGCTGATATGGTCAGCCAGTGTCTCGCGACCTTGGTCGTCTTTGAACTGGCACAGAACGCGATAGGGTTTGTTGAGGAGGATCAGCGGCATGGCAGGCGCGCAGCATAACAGGGCAGGTTGTGCATTGCGGCTGGCCAGCCGCGCGCGTAACATTCCGCGCCGCAGGTCGATACTCGATCATCAGCAATAATTTAAATTAAGAAGTAATCGTAATACACGGTTTTTTAACAATATTATGCCAGACGATAATCACGACCTTGAAATCACTACAAGCATCAGTCCGTCTTATACGGAAATTCTGAGCGATGACGCGCTCGTATTTGTCGGCGCGTTAAGCAGGGAGTTCGGCCCGCGGATTGTCGAATTGCTGGATAAGCGACAAGACCGGCAAAAGGATATCGACGCGGGTCAGATGCCCGACTTTCTGCCCCCACGAGCAGAGGTTCAGGACCCGGCCTGGCAGGTTTGCGACATACCGGCGGACCTGACAGACAGGCGCGTCGAGATTACCGGTCCCACCGACCGCAAAATGATCATCAATGCGCTGAATTCCGGCGCCAAAGTCTTTATGGCAGATTGCGAGGACTCGCTGACACCAACGTGGGATAACGTCGTCCAGGGCCAGATTAATCTTCGCGACGCCGTTAATCGGGACATTGAACTCGAAACGAACGGCAAGCATTACTCACTCAATGATCAGATCGCGACGCTAATTGTGCGCCCGCGCGGCTGGCACCTGCCCGAGAAACACATTCTGCAGGATGGCGAGCCCATTCCCGGTGCGTTTGTCGACTTCGGTCTGTACCTCTTTCATAACGCTGCTGAACTAAAAAAGCGTGGTAGCGGACCCTATTTCTACCTGCCAAAACTCGAATCGCATCTTGAAGCCAGGCTTTGGAGCGATGTTTTCAGGTTTGCGGAGGAATCTGGTGTGGTGGAGCCCGGTGAAATCAAAGTCACCGTGCTTATCGAAACAATCCTGGCAGCTTTTGAGCTTGAAGAAATTCTTTTCGAGCTTCGTGAACACATTGTCGGCCAGAACTGCGGGCGCTGGGACTACATCTTCAGCTTCATCAAGAAATTCAGTCGATTTCCTGAGTTCGTGCTGCCGGACCGCAGTGAAATCACTATGACAACGCATTTCCTGCGCTCATATTCCAGGCTCGTTATCAAAACCTGCCACAAACGTGGCGCCTACGCGATGGGCGGCATGGCGGCGCAAATTCCGGTCAAGAACGATGACCGTGCTAACAAACTGGCTATGGCCAGGGTTCGCGCTGACAAGGAACGCGAGGTTCACGACGGGCACGATGGCACCTGGGTCGCGCATCCGGCGCTGGTGCCACTGGCTATGGAAATATTCGATGAGCACATGCCCGGGCCAAATCAGCTTGAGCGAAAGCTTGAAGACGTAGACGTGAGCGCAGCGGATCTCCTGCAGGTAGTGCGCGGCAAGATTACGGAATCCGGTCTTCGCGAGAACATCAATATCGGCGTCCAGTACATGGCAGCATGGCTGGGTGGAAACGGTTGCGTACCAATTAACGGCTTGATGGAGGATGCGGCGACCGCAGAAATATCCAGGGCACAGGTGTGGCAGTGGGTACATCACGCCACTGGCATTCTGGATGAAGGTCGCAACATCACTTACGAATTGTTCCAGGCCTTGCTGAAAGAGGAGCTGGACAAGTTAAAAGAACAATTTGGCGAAACGAACTTTCGCAAATGGTCATTTCGAACATGCAGCGAAATTGTTCGACGAGATTATTGCGAATGACGAGTTTTCACAATTCCTGACCTCTGTCGCGTATCGCGAAATCGAATAAAGAGCGGACTCACCTAACGGAATTTTTTATGCAATACGATCACATCAAAATACCGGCCGACGGCTCGGCGATAACTATCAACCGCGATCATTCGATCAACGTTCCCGACCGACCGATTATTCCTTTCATTGAGGGTGACGGCATCGGTGTAGACGTGTCACCGACGGCATCGGTGTAGACGTGTCACCGGTCATGATCGACGTGGTTAACGCTGCTGTTCGTAAAGCCTATGGCGACAAACGCGAAATACAATGGATGCAGATTTACGCCGGACAAGCGGCCGCAGATCTGTATGGCAACGATGACTATTTGCCGAAGGAATCGCTGCATGCATTGCGTGAATATGTCGTCTCGATTAAAGGTCCACTGACCACGCCAACAGGTGGTGGTATCCGCTCACTGAACGTATCTATTCGCCAGACACTCGATCTGTATGCCTGCGTACGGCCGATTCGTTATTTCCCCGGTGTCTCGACACCGATGAAAGAATCGGATCTGGTGGACATGGTCGTTTTCCGTGAGAACACAGAAGATATCTATGCGGGCATCGAATTTCCGACCGGATCTGAAGAAGTGCAGAAACTGATCAATTTCCTGCAAACGGAACTGGGTGTGACAAACATTCGTTTCCCGGCGAGTTCCGGAATCGGTATCAAACCAGTTTCCAGAGAAGGCTCGCAACGATTAGTACGCAAAGCCATCCAGTACTGTATCGATCGTGATTTTAGCTCAGTCACGCTGGTGCACAAAGGCAACATCATGAAGTATACCGAGGGCGCGTTCTGCCAATGGGGTTATGCGCTCGCCAAAGAAGAATTTGGTGCGACGGAAAAAGATGGTGGCCCGTGGTTAAGCTTCAAGAACCCGGTTACCGGTAATGAGATCATCGTCAAAGACGTTATCGCGGATAATTTCTTGCAACAGATCCTGATGCGCCCGGAAGAATATGATGTCATCGCAACGCTGAATCTCAACGGCGATTACATATCGGACGCACTTGCGGCACAAGTCGGCGGCATCGGTATTGCACCCGGTGGAAATATTGGTGGGGGCGTTGCCGTTTTTGAAGCAACGCACGGCACGGCACCAGGTTTCGCCGGCAAAGACCGCGTCAATCCGGGATCGCTGATTTTATCTGCCGAGATGATGTTGCGTTATCTCGATTGGACCGAGGCGGCCGACTTCATTCTGAATGGTGTTGCCAGCACGATTGCTAACAAAGAACTGACTTTCGATCTGGCGCGGCTACGCGAGGCAATTCACCAACCCGTCCGCAAGGAACGTCCACAAGACAAAGAGGGCGTCGAGAGCGAACTGGAGCAGATGATTCCCGGCGCAACACTGGTCGGCACGAAAGGATTCGGTGCAGCAGTCATCCGGCACATGGATGACTGACATCTTCGACAGGGACTGCCGCCTTTGCCCGCGCCTCGCGACGTTCCTCGACAGGGTGAAGGATAAATACCCGGACTATTACTGCGGTCCCGTGCCGCCTTTTGGCGATGCGGCGGCACGTTTCCTGATCGTTGGGCTGGCGCCTGGCATGCACGGCGCAAATCGGTCCGGCCGACCTTTTACCGGGGATCATGCGGGCATTCTTCTCTATGAAACCCTGCACGAATTCGGCTTCAGCACACACAAGGAATCGGTCTCGGCCGACGATCAACTGACACTCACGAACTGCCGGATTACCAATGCTGTCAAGTGCCTGCCACCCGACAACAAACCGGTTGGAGCGGAAATAAATACCTGCAATCAGTTTCTGGTCAACGAACTCGCCGCTTTGCCTGATAATTCGGTTCTGCTGGCTTTGGGCGGTATCGCCCATCGTGCCGTTATCAAAGCCATCGGTGGACGCCAGGCTGATTACAAGTTTGCCCACGCGGCTGAACACAGAATTGATGATCGGTTGCTGATGCTGGACTCGTATCATTGCAGTCGCTACAACACCAACACGCGTCGCCTGACAACGCCGATGTTTCGCCAGGTGTTTGCCCGCGCGAGGGAAATCCTCGATCAGCCTGCAAAACCGTAGAACGCCATTTCAGATCGAAAATGATACCAGTGAGTGACATTCGCGGCTAAAGCCGCTCCTACAGTTTTTCGCAATACTGTAGGAGCGGCTGTCTTAACTACTGTGCCTGGTTCCAGTGCCAAGACTTTCGCGAGAATAAAGACGCCGCGAATCTAAAACCAATACCCGGCCCCGATAATGTTGCAGAATGACGGCTCATGACCACGCAACCCGACAACCAATTCGACCCCAAACCATTCCTCCGCAACCTGACCCACCGTCCGGGTGTCTACCGGATGCTGAACGCAAAGAACAAGATTATCTATGTCGGTAAGGCACTCGACCTGCGCCGACGTGTATCGAGTTACTTCAAAAGCACACATAGCGACGCCAAGACCGCCTCAATGATGCCCCTGGTTGCCGACGTTGAAATAACAGTCACCAATACCGAAGCCGAGGCATTGATCCTCGAGTACAACCTGATCAAGCGTCACAAGCCGCGTTTCAATGTCACGCTGCGCGATGACAAAAGCTATCCCTATATTTATGTATCGACGAAGCATCCATTCCCGCGGTTGCAATTTCATCGCGGCCCGAGGAAAGGGAAGGGACGTTATTTCGGCCCGTACCCCAATGCAAGTGCGGTAAGAAAAACACTCAACGAGTTACAGAAACTGTTCCTGGTTCGACAATGCCAGGACAGTTACTTCAACAATAGAACGAGACCGTGCCTGCAGTATCAGATCAAACGCTGCACAGCACCGTGCGTTGGTTACATCGATGAATCAACCTATCGCGAGGATATTGGCGCCGCAGTATTGTTTCTCGAGGGCAAGAACCGCAGCGTTATTGATGGCATGGTTGCACGCATGGAAGCCGCAGCTGCAGAACAGGATTACGAGCACGCGGCGCGCTTTCGTGACCAGATCACCAAGTTAAAACAAGTCGAAGCAGAACAGATTATCTCGAAGACCACCGCCCGTGACTTCGATGTCATTGCTGTTGCCTCTGAGTCCGGAGTGCACTGCGTGACCCTGTTGTTTATTCGTGGTGGCAAAGTGCTGGGCAGTCGCAACTATTTTCCAAAGGTCAGTGGTGATACTTCTGACGAGCACATACTCAACGGCTTCCTGCCGCAGTACTACCTGAATAAGCACGCACCCTCGGAGATTATTGTGGATGCCAGCATCGTCGATCGGGAGTTGCTGGAAGGCGTGCTTGCGGAACGCGCTGCACACGGGGTGCAGATCAAACACAAAGTTCGGGGCGATCGCCTGCGCTGGCTACAGCTGGCAAGAACAAATGCAACTCAGGGCGTGAAATTGCATATCGCCAGTAACGCTACTATCCGCAAGCAGTTCGCGGCACTCGGTGAAATCCTGCAGCTGGAGGCACCGCCAGAACGCCTGGAGTGCTTTGATGTGAGTCATACGTCCGGCGAGGCGACGGTCGCGTCTTGCGTTGTATTCAACCAGGCCGGTCCGCTGAAAAGCGATTACCGCCGCTTTAACCTGACGCCCGAATCGGCCGGTGACGACTATGCCGGTATGGCCGAGGCGCTACGCCGACGCTACGCGCGGATCAAGAAGGGCGAGGTTGCGATGCCCGACGTGCTTTTCGTGGATGGTGGCAAAGGCCAGCTCTCAGAGGCGCTGAAAGTACTTGAGGAGCTAGAACTCGAGTGGCTGCTGGTGGTGGCTGTTGCGAAGGGCAGATCACGCAAACCGGGGATGGAGCAGCTTTTCTTGGCAGGGCAAAGCACGCCAACTATACTGCCCTCAGATTCACCGGCATTGCACCTCATCCAGCAAATCAGGGATGAGGCGCACCGATTCGCGATAACCGGTCACAGGCAAAGACGTGCCAAGGCAAGAACAACGTCGCGCCTCGAGGAAATACCGGGTCTTGGACCGAAACGTCGGCGGGAATTATTGAAGCAATTTGGGGGCTTGCAGGGGGTTCGCGGCGCAGGTATCGACGACCTGGTAAAGGTACGTGGTATCAGCAAATCCCTTGCAGAGAAAATTTATAACGATCTGCATCTCGAAGGCGGCACCTGACAGATCGAACTGCGAGCGAGATTTTGAAAGCAAATATCGCCAATATCCTGACCTGGATCCGCATCGCCGCGATTCCTGTTGTCGTGTGGTGCTTTTTTAGCGAGATCGAGTTCGCCAGGCCAATAGCCGGGATGTTATTCGGACTTGCGGCAATAACCGATTTGCTCGATGGCTACCTGGCCAGAAAACTCAACCAAACATCGCGTTTTGGCGAGTTTCTCGACCCGGTTGCGGACAAGCTGATGGTCGCCGTTACCCTGGTATTACTGGTGCAAAGCGATCCGCGCGTCTCTGTCGCGCTGATCGCCATGATCATCATCGGCCGCGAGATCACCGTATCCGCTCTGCGCGAATGGATGGCCAGCGTTGGTGCGAGCGCTAAAGTCGCCGTTACATTCGCAGGCAAGCTCAAAACGACGCTGCAGATGTTCGGCATCGCCTTCATGGTTTACGAGCGCAATATCCTGGGTATCGAGATTTATGAGCTCGGATACGTCCTTTTGATCGCGGCGGCCGGCATGACCATGTGGTCTATGATCGTGTATTTGCGCGCGGCATGGCCCTCAATGGTCAGCAATGGTTAGCCCGAATAATTCACGAGTGACGGCTCCCATTAACTAAAATAGTCTAATATTCAAGTGGTTGAGTAACTTTTAGCGATTGTCGAAACGTTAGAGGTAACGCCTGCCGAGCTGTCGCTTCCTGTGCCGGCACACCGCGCTCGATCCTGCTCGACACGTAGTCCCTGCTACGTCTCTCGCACGATCGAATGCGTTGCACGCGGCACAGAAACCGACAGTTTCGGCCACTCATGAAATATTCGGGCATGCCAGATAACAGATCATTACACGGATATCCTTGACAGCGGGCCACCAGCCGCTAAAATCTCGGCCCTCCCGGCTAAAGCGGGAGAAACAAAGCGGGCGTAGCTCAGCTGGTAGAGCGCAACCTTGCCAAGGTTGAGGTCGACGGTTCGAACCCGTTCGCCCGCTCCAGACGCTAAAACGGGCCCACATTCGTGGGCCCGTTTTTATTACTGCTTGGTACCCCACCCGGCAGATGACGAAATCGATCGTGGGTTACAATCACATTGTCGATGCACAGAGCCAATCATTCCCATGAAAGACTGTAATCAATGTGGCAAGTGTTGCATACACTATAGCGATGGCGGGCTTTCCGCATCCGCCAGCGAAATAGATTGGTGGGAAGAACACCGGCCGGATATTTTCAGTTATGTCAGCGATGGCCAGATCTGGATTAGTCCCGATACAGGAAAGCAGCTCGTGAGTTGCCCCTGGCTGCAAAAACTACCTGATCAGGAAAGGTATATCTGCAGCATTTATGACGATCGCCCAAACGACTGCAAATACTACCCTGTGGACATCGCGCAGATGGTACGGGATGAATGCGAAATGCTGGAAGCCCGGGATCTTCTTTACCTGGAAAAGGCACAACGGACTCTGGACGATCTCATGGCGGACAGCCGGCCGCCTGTAAGGCGATGAGGGCATCAAGCAGATTAGGAATTAGGGGGACGAATTAGGGGGGCAGTGCAATCAGGGGACAGTAACCTTATCTGTCGCGCCATCGTTAATTAGGGTCACTGTACCCTTATCTCGGGCAAAAAAAATCGGAACTTTTCCAGTCTTTCTTGTGCTAATACTCAGTTGGCGTTCAGTTAGCAAACATGGAGATCAGAATGATAAGAATACTTTCTGTATGCGTTTTGTCATTGCTATGGGGGTCTCTACATGCTGAGGAGACGTGGAACGCAGAACAATTGCAAGTACTGGAGGCAATCAATACGCTGTCGGCGACGACGGCGCCCGATGGCGCTGGCCCGGATGCATACGCTGCTGGTCTGGACGATGATTTCAGTCGTTGGACCATCGGCAGCGAAGTTATAAACCAGAAGCAGGCATGGGTCGATGGACTAAGGGAGTGGTTCGACGACGGCTGGCGTGTCTCGGATCGACAGACCCGGTATCTCGAAATTATGGTGCTGGACGATCTTGCCTATACGCGCCTCCTTGTTGAGGAAACTTACTCAGACCCGGAAAATGAACAGTCGGTCTCTTCAGCGGCCCTCGCCGAAGTCTGGGTCCGTAGAAATGAAGGATGGCTCCTGCTGCTCGTAAACGTCCATCCATTGGACAGTTCTTAAGCGGACAATAAATTAGTGGGACAGTGACCTTAACTGCTACACCATTTTGCCAACCATAGTTATGGTCACTGTCCCCCTATCTCATAGATTCCCAAGCGGGATGGCGGCGCTTTTTACGTGGTACTCATCATCAATCTTGCTGGTCCATGATGCGATCAGGTCATTATTGTGCAGCAAGAGTTGCGGCACGCTGAATGCAAAAATACTGGTTGCTTCCTGAAGTACGAGAACCTCGCCCAGTTCACCAGACGCGGATACTCGCCGTAAATTGAGTTCTGCTGTGCCACCACCCGTATTGTGGTGCCAGCTAACGATCAAATCACCGTTGGGCAACAGGGCAGAGCCTACATGCCCCAGGGGCTGGTCTGTCGATACTTCAATGGGATTTGAAAACGACTTTCCGGAGTCCGCCGACCATGCAGCCTGCACCCTGGGCCGCTCATCTCCCGCCGCAAACCATGCAACTACGACGTTCGATCCGTTCGCCTTGATCACCGGTCCGTTCACCGGGCAGCCAGGAATCTCCCAGTTATCGTCACTGACCGCATGACCCTTTTGCCACCGTCCGTTAACAAGCCGCGACACATAAATATCCCGAATCTCATTGACGGTCCGATCCCGATAAACAGCAACTGGACCATCCGCAGTAATCGCCACATCCGTCTGGCAGCAATCACAGGTCAGATCATCGACCAGTACCTCGCTGGTGCTGGACAAATCGGCAGCGAAAGTTGCGGATCGAAGTGTCATGCCACTGGCAGCAACGTCATCCGTTACGTCATTGACCATCTTGCGGCCATCCAGCCAGATCATGCCCACGCCACCATCATTGGGAAAAATCGTGACGAAACCATGCTCAGTATCGGTGCCATCCGTATGCGGATTGAAGGACTCCGACCAGGTAGCCCCTGCGTCAACTGAGATCGCCGCAAATATGTCATAGGCATAACCGCCAGCCTCACGCCGCACCAGCCAATGCGTCGCCCACAGAGACTCTGTAACAGGCACGACCGAGGGGAAATCGGCCCAGTTGACGAACCAGCTCTCGCCTGACGTTACGGTCCGGGGAGCCCCCCAGACGCCGTCATCGAGCACTGAGTAACGCAGGGCACTGCCATCACCGGATGGTTCTATCCAGCTCAGAACGGCCGAGCCTGCACCCGGCACAAGATTGGGACCCATGCTGCCAATGGCAGCCGGCGTCGCAAGCAACCTTACTTCATCAGTGGTTTTGTTTGAGGCTGTTTCGCTGCCACATCCTGCCAGGCCTAAGATCAGAACGAGGAGGCCATGAATGTGCTTCACAATTTGTTGATTCATACCGCCATTATGCGGATACCAAGGCTTACTTCACAAGAAAAGCAATTTGAAATTGATTCGCGAGGATAGGGCGGTATACTGCCTCGCCTTACTAACCAGTATGCTGTGTTTTATGGCCGGACATCATCTCCGGCCGCCCTGTGGCTAGGTGGCAGAGTGGTTATGCAGCGGCCTGCAAAGCCGCGTACAGCGGTTCGATTCCGCTTCTAGCCTCCATTCTCAATCACGCAGCCCGGGTGGCGGAACTGGTAGACGCTACGGACTTAAAATCCGTTGCCAGAAATGGCGTGCCGGTTCGATTCCGGCTCCGGGCACCAATAATAACAAGAAGTTAGAATCCTTTCCTCGAGTTCACATGAGTTCTGAGAATTCATTTGTCCCTAAATTGTCCCAAAGTGGTACGCAATTCTACGCAAACTCCGAGAAGAGCCGATGGCTCAGATACGCAGACGAGAAGGCAAAAACGGTGTGCGGTACTTGGCCGTGGTTCGGCGAGAGGGTCATTCAGGAACAACGACATTTAGAACTAAATAAGAAGCCCAGAAATGGGCCGAGACTGTCGAGGTCGTGATCAATCAAGGCAAACATCTTCCTCCTGCAGAATCTAAAAGGAAAACAGTTCGACAGTTAATGGAGCGGTACAAAGAAACCGTCATTCCCCGTCAGAAAGACCAAATCAACCTGTGAGGGGGGGAGGGCGAATCACTATTCTGCGCACAATTACGAGAGATATCCAAGTCTTGTCAAATACTTTGATTTGGTTACGATGATTCGGTGATACGGGATCTCGCCATTCTTTTCATACACCTTGTCATAACGGTTGCCCGCTTGTTAGGACCTGGTGGCGCTCGTTCCGTTGTCGCCGAATCGCTGCTCGTAAAACACCAGCTTTTGATACTCAATCGCTCGCCTGAACGACTATCGTTGGGAAAAACGCTGCCGTGGTTTGTATCAGCTCCCAGTAGCGGCTTGACTACAAATTCGCACCCAACACGTGGAGAGTTAGGCGCTTTTTGCGATTCTGACTCTTGCATAATAGGGCAGAACGGGATCAATTAGCCGCATAATGCCCCCATCTCCTTCCGGATCCAGCACAAGATGGGTCGGGTCGATCGGACGGAATACACCTGCCGTTTTGAACGGTCGTGCCTTGTTGATCAGCCTGAAACTACTGCGCTTGAGCGCGGCTATCAAGCCATCCTCCCTGAGCGACGGTTTCGTGATACCCAGTTTTCTGAGCAGAAACTTGTTTGACAACTGCAGGTATTTACGTCTGAACACAGCGCTTGAATTGAAACTTGTCGCCAACGAGACGTTCAGGTCGATGTTCTGTATTCGGTGCGGCGAGTTGTGCGGCCAGCTCGCCACCTCGCCCGGGTTCAGCAAAAACTGAGTGGCGTGATCATCGAACTCGGGCTTGTAAGGCAGCCATTCGCCCGAGATTCCGGAGTATATGTCCTCGATGGTTTCCTGGCTTACGAAACGCAAATCCATGTCCGGGTATATCCACAAACGCTTGGTCCCTTTCAGGTGCCACAGCATGTTGGCCTCCGCATCCATATGAAAATACACCATCGCTCCGGGCGACGAGATGAGCAGGTTGGTCATCGCCGGCGTGGGGTTGCCTAAATGCGGGCATTTCTTGCCGAGTTCGCTGTACATGCCCGATACGATCGAAAAAATATCGGAGTTGTGCTTTTCAGCATTCAGCAGGTTTATCCAGATGCGCCCTTTCTCGACGGCACGCCAGATGTCTTCGCCACTGCTTTCGGTTGCGATGTCGACGATCTGCCAATCGTCGAAGCACTCGGGGTCCGTACCCATGGTGTAGCAACGAATCTGTTCCCGAGGATAGGCATCGAGTATTGCTGTCAGCGATTCCCGCTCGAACAACGGGTGCTCGTTGTAACGGTGTCGATTTACCTGGGGAAACAGGCCGAAATTACTGAATTCTTCTTCTCGCCATTCGAGTGGCATAAGGTAGTCCGTCATTGCGCAACAACCAAGCTAGCCGCGGTAGGGATTATCACAACTGATTTGTTCACATCACTTCCCCTTTTCATTCTTCAACTGTCTGCGTCGAACGCACATTTGATTTTGAGAATGCAAGTTAGTTGATATCGGATGAGCCGGATCCGAAATCCCGACTTCTTTGATCATCGAACCATCATGATCGTATCAGATCGCGGTCTTCCTCTAAATATGTGGCCACGATTCAGATGAGAAGCAACGACTAAATTATGCCGAGTCGATCTTATGCAGTCGTGCCATGCCTGCCAATACAGCTTGCTTGCAAACGAGGGGAAGTCCGAAACGGACGTTATGTTAGATCAAAGCCGCTCATGAGTTGCAACGTGTTAACTTAATATTTGACGATAGGATTACGTCAAACAGCGGTCCTAAAATAAGAAAACGGGCTCTTGCGAGCGACGAATCGCGTCAAAGTATGCGCTTAGAACGTATTCACTCGGAAACTTCTCTGGCTCAAATAATCGAACACCCAGCAACGAGTAAAAACCATAGAAGACAGCGAATGAGAGGACAAAGTACGTACTCGCACGCACATAATTGGCGCGACCTGGACCGCTTATGTAGCTACAAATCATCTCGCCTGGTCGAATTGTCAAGTCAACGAATGTCTTAA
>PVMK01189165.1_pt1 | contig 124516 bp, 152 predicted proteins | sample 1853481 | NCBI WGS metagenome assembly PVMK01 (sample SAMN08533507, study PRJNA380276) | Marine sediment metagenome, whole genome shotgun sequencing project.
ATCTATCAGATTTCGATGCCGGGAAGTTTACGATCGCTTTCAACCTCACCGGGGCGTCAGGCCCACCGATCGGATAGAACAACCCAAGGGGAAACCCCTTGGCTTTGCTGCCAAGGGGTTTCCCCTGCTGCAAGAGAGTTCGTGACCGGGATGACAGGCCCTAAGCTGGTCGTCTTCCTCGAGAGGCTCCTCTGTGCATGTGATCGACATCAAATACTGCGTCCCCTGAAACTATCTCGACCGCGCCGTGGGCGCGGCCTCAGATCTTCTCGACAACTATCAGCATGTCATAGAAACGTTGACATTCACCACCGGGTCGAAGGGAGTCTTCGACGTGACCATCGACGGTGAGATTCTCTACTCGAAAGCCGATACCGGTCGGCATGCTGATCCGGGAGAAGTGCTCGACTTGTTCACCGAGCGTCACGCTCAGGGGGTCAGTAGGTACGCCAAGACCTGACCAGTGGGTCCCGTGGGAATCGAACCCACAACCTTCGGGTTAAAAGCCCGCTGCTCTGCCAATTGAGCTAGGGACCCTGGAGCATGAGGGTAATTCCCGCGCGTCGCTTGCACACAGTCGAAGTGGGGGTCTGGCAGGATCTGTTCGGATGAGTGTGATCCGGTTTGGCATCTCAGATCTCCCACCTGACGATGGTGACGATGGTGAGTACATCGACTCGCTCGTCGATCAAGGGCATCGAGCGCTCGAGCTGCCGTTCACGGGGGGGGTTTCCCTGGAAACAGAAGCGGTGTGAGCAATTCGGTGTCCTTGCCGCCGAGCGTGGCATCAGAATGTCTGTTCACGCTCCCTATTTCGCCGGTCTGACGATTCAAGATGAAGACAAGGGCAAGCAGTCGCTGGCCGCCTTGGAACACACGATGAAGTTGGGCAACTGGCTTGGTGCGTCGGTGATAGTGGCCCACTTCGGTGCCAACTACGACGAAGACCCTGAAGTCCTCATGGATCGGATCCGGGCCCGTCTCGAACATATCGCGCCAAAAGTCGAGTCACTTGGCGTCGGGCTGGGTCTCGAAACTGCCGGAAACAAGAGGTCGTTCGGGAGTCTGGGCGATATCGGTCAGCTTGCCTCAGAATTCTCCTTTGTGCGACCTGTCGTCGACTGGGCCCACGTCCATGCGATGACCGGCGGCGGTCTGACATCCAAGGAGGCGTTCACGTCGGTCCTGAGCTTCATCCGCGACAGCTTTCCCCGGATGGATGATCCAGCCCCTTCAAGTCCAGTTCTCCGACAATGAGTTCGGCTCATCGGGCGAGATCCGGCACATCCCGTATGGCGAGGGCAGTCTGCGAGCCGGTCCGCTGGTCGATGCGGTGGAGGAGATGGCGATGTCGATGGTCCTCATCTCCGAGGCAAGGGACACCAAGAGTCATGGCCTCATCTGGGAGGAGGTCCAAAGGCACACCGGATCGGCGGGTGACACATCACAAAGAATGGTCGCTTCGGCACCAATCGACTTCCCGTCACCGGTCAGGGGGAACCGTGGACAGCAAACACTTCACACCCGGTGATCTCGACCGACCGATCAGGCTCAGCAACGTCGACAAGGTCTTCTTTCCTGAGGATGGCTACACCAAGGGCGACTTGATCCAGTATTACGCGTCGGTCGCACCTGTCTTGTTGCCTCATCTCGAGGGCAGGCCGATCTCGATGTCGCGTTACCCCGATGGGATAGGCGGATCGTCGTTCTACGAGAAGCGGGCTCCCGGCCACCAGCCGGACTGGATGCAGACCGTGCCGGTCGTGTCCGATTCTCAGGGAGGGGCTGTCGACTTTCTGCTTGCCGATTCGAGTGAAGCTCTGATGTGGTTCGCCAACATGGCCTGCATCGAGGTTCATCCATTTCACTCCCGGGCGGAAGATCCTGACATGCCCACTTATGCCGTTTTCGATTTCGACCCGGCCGAGGGCTCCACCTGGGGCCAGGTCGTTGTGGCAGCGCAGCTACTGAAGGTCGCCCTGGGTCAACTTGGCCTCGAGGGCTATCCGAAGCTCTCGGGCTCGAAGGGCCTGCATGTGTATGTGCCTTTGGAGCCGATACACGACTACGCCCGAGTGAGGCGTTTCGTCGGAGAGGTCGGTGAGTATCTTGCCGCTGCCAACCCAGAGGACATCACCATGGATTGGGACAAGCCGAAGAGAAGGGGGAAGGTGTTCGTTGATCACAATCGCAACGCGAGTGGTCAGACGGTGGCCTCGGTCTACTCGGTGAGACCGTTGCCCGGCGCCCCAGTATCGGCCCCGCTGACGTGGGAGGAGGTCGGCACCTTCTCCAATGGGGACGTCACGATTGCCAACCTATGGGATCGCTTGCAGCGGTTTGGAGATCTGTTCGCGCCGGTCATCGAAGGTGGACAGAATCTTGACGCTGCCGAAGAAGCGCTGGGCATCTCGTAGACCACCCTTGCAGGGGTCGCAAAAACCGGATGATCACGCAGTCCGAAGCCGCCAGTAGGATTGGGGAATGGACCTATACGCCCGCATCAACATTCTGGGCGGTCTCTCGGTCCGGCTCCCACACGGTGGTCTCGATGAGGCCATCGCATTGGACAACGACCCCATCGGGGGTGCCAAGGGTTGGGCCAAGCAGGGGGTGGACTTCCTCCACATTGTCGATTTGGACGCCGCCGCCTACCGCGACTACCGCAACCGCGACCTGATTGCCGAACTGGTCGAAGAGTTGAGGATCCCGGTCCAGGTGGCTGGTGGAATTCGCTCCGAGGGCGAAGCGCAGAAGCTGATCGAGGCCGGCGCCTGGCGGATCGTCATGGGCACTGCCGCAATCGAGAATCAGATCATGGTCTGGGACCTCTGTCGGGAGTACCCGGACAAGATCGTCGTCTCGCTCGATGTCCGACCCGACGAGGAGATCGCCACCCAGGGCTGGACGCAGAACAGCGGTCGCTTCCTCGAAGAGGTTCTCATCGAGATGTCCTCCGCCGGTGCTGTCGCTTTTCTCGTTGCCGAGGCGGGAAGAGACGCTCTCAGCGAGGCACCCAACCTGGCAATCCTGGCCGAGGCCTTGGCCACCGTGGAAGAGCCGGTCATTGCCTCCGGTGGCGTGAGGGATCTCGAGGACCTCCGGAGCCTTCTCCATTTGGAGGCCAACGGTCGCCGGTTGGGAGGGCTAATCGTGGGTCGCGAAGTGACTGCAGGCCGGTTCACCGTTGAGGAGGCGAAAGAAGTTCTCGCCGGAGGCGGTCCGCTGCGGGCACCCGGGGGAATCAGCTCAACACGCACGTCGGTGGGCGTCCAATCGCTTTCGAATGCCCTCGAATTTTACGGGGAGATCCTCGGGTTTGATCAGGTTGGGTCACCATCTCAAGGCGTTGTTGCAGCCGTTGTCCAGGCGGCTCCTGGTCAGCAGATCGAATTGGTCGAGGGTGGAGCTGCTCGTCCTGATGCCCTCGTTTTCCAGGTCGAGGACGTGGAGAGCTGGAAAGACCACCTCAACAACACCGGAGTGTCCGCGGCCGCTACCTCACTTGGACTCGAGATCGTGGATCCGGATGGTCTGGTCATACGTCTCGAGGCTGACTGATCAACGGATCAGGGTGCGTGACTGCTCCCTCATGTACTGACGTAGATACCACGGGCCTCCCCCGCCTGCCCCGGACGTTCCCGAGCCCTTCCATCCGCCGAATGACTGGATGTCCGGCCAGGCGCCGGTCGTTGCCCCGGCGGCCCGATTCACATAGGTGACACCAGCTTCGATCCCGTTGAACCATGTTTCGATTTCGCCTTCATCGGTCGTAAACAGGCCGGCAGTGAGGCCGAACTCGGTGTCATTGGAGAGGGCAAGTCCTTCCTCCAGACCCGATACTCCGGTCACCGCTACCAGGGGCATGAACAACTCCTCGCTCCAGATCCAGGAATCGAGGGGTGCGGTGACGACGGTCGGCTCGACGAAGTGACCACGCGCCAGGTCACCATCGGTCAGGACGTTGCCTCCGACGACGATCGTTCCACCACTGCTTCGCACTTCGTCGACTGCTCTCTCGAACCTTGCGACGACGCCGCTCTCGATGAGCGGGCCCATGAAGGATGACCGATCAAACGGACTGCCCACCTGGAGTTCGGCGGTGGCTCCTACCAGTTTGTCGACCAACTCGTCGTGGACGGAGTGCTCCACGTAAACCCGGGAGGTGGCACTGCACTTCTGACCGCTCAATCCGAAAGCGCCTCGCACTATCCCCTGTGTGGCGAGGTCGAGATCTGCGGATCTGGTGACAATCACCGGGTTTTTGCCACCCATTTCACAGGAGACGGGCTTGGGACGCTTCTCGCTTGCAGTCTGCAACAAGTGCATTCCCACCGGGTAAGACCCGGTGAACGTGATCCCGTCGACATCGTCGTGGTGGGTCATGTGCTCCCCGATCACGACACCGGCCCCCGTCAGAATGTGGAGGGCTCCGTCGGGGAGTCCGGCCTCATCCATCACCCTGTAGAACTCGAGAGCCATCAGGGCACCGGTGTTCGATGGCTTGACGATGACCGTGTTGCCGGTCAGCAGGGCGCCGACGCTGGGCCCGGCCGCAAGAGCCATCGGGAAGTTGAAAGGAGAAATCACCGCCCAGACCCCGTATGGCCTGAGGACCGACGTGTTGGTCTCAGTGGCGCCAAGCGAGTTGAGAGGAGTGACGAACCCGTCGTGGTCGGTGATCTGGCGGGCGTAGTACCTGAAGAACTCCACCGTCTCCGCCACATCGCCTAGAGATTCGAGGCGGCTCTTTCCGACTTCGTATGACATCAAGGCGGAGATCTCGAAGATCTGCTCCTCCATGATGTCGGCAGCCGTGAGCATGAGGTCGCGGCGTGCCTCCCATCCCCAGGCCTCCCACTCGGGGGCGAAGACGCTTGCTGCAGAGATTGCGTCGTCTACGTCGTCGGTCGTTGCTTGGGCATACCGTCCGACGAGGATGTCGCGGTCGATGGGCGACACCTCTTCATAGAGATCCCTGTCGCCTCGATGCTCTCCGTTGACGATCACGCCGTGTGACTGACCGAGGCGCGACTGTACGTCGACAACGGCCTTCTCGAAGGAGACGTTGAGCTCTTCGTTGTCGGCCGACATGGTGGCGTATGTGATCTTCAGGGCCATCGTTGATCCTCTTTGGTGCCAGATTGTGAACACTGGGACGATACATGCTCGTCCCGGTGCAAATGCCGGAAGAGTGGAGAGAGCACTTAGGCCGGGTGACCCATGGATTGCGTATGGGTCTATCGACCGGTACGGACTAGAGCGATTGAGTCCGATCAATGATGTATGTCGATAGGACTGGCTGAGACTCTCTTGGCAGCCAACACCGATGTGCGTCGCATGCATCGTCGCGTCGTGCAGGTAGGAGCTGCCGCGTCGTGGACCGCCGCGGCCGTCTTTCTGGTAGCCGGCTTTCTCGGAGGCAATGACGGGATGTTCGTCGAGGCGGTCGGGCCGATCATCGTCGCAGGATTCATGACGGTGCTGATCGCTCTCAGGCGTGAGAACGGGGGTATGGCCCTGTTTGCGGCGGCGATTGTCACCATGGTCATGTACACCGTGGTGGGGAGTGAGGACACCCTTCTTCCCGCATCGCTTGCCCTGGTGGTCATCTGCGCGATAGGGATGCTGCTGATAGAGCGTTATCGAATCGTCACGGTCACTGGAGTCGCCCTCTTTCTGGCAGTTGCCCCACTGTTCTGGTCGCTCCCTCTGACCGCTTCGCTTCAGCTGGGTGTCGTGATGGCTCTCGCGTTCGTCATGACATCAGCGATCTTCTTCACCATTCGCAACGCTGCCACCGCTTTGAACGTGCGTTTTCAGACGCTGTTCGAAAACTCACCGACCGCCGTGATGGAAGAGGACTGGACCAAAGCCCTTGCCTATGTCAGGTCGGAGTACACCGGACGTCCCGATCGCATCAGGGCATTCCTGATGGCCTACCCGGCAGTGGTCCAGCGGGCCGTGTCCGAGGCGAAGATCGTTCGTGTCAACCAGGCTGCCATCGAGCTTCTCGAAGCCGACGGACCCGAGGACCTTCTCGGGTACCGGGACGGCAACAAAGTCACCGATGCAACCTTGCAAGGCTTCGTAAGCGCTCTGGTGGCGCTTTACGAAGGACGGTCATCTTTCGAGGAGGACATTCCCGCCTTGACGATGAAAGGGCGTTCGATCTGGTTGCAGACCCGCTGTGTGAACACGTCACCAGGCTCGACGGCGGCATCGATTCTCATTGGTCTTGCCGACATCACTCACATCAAGGCGCGTCATGAGGCAATGGCAGACCTGGTCAAAGCCAAGGACGAGTTCATTGCCGGGGTCAGCCACGAGCTGCGCACACCACTGACCGCTGTAATAGGCCTCACATCTGAGATGAGCTCCACCAACTCGCTCAGCGATGAGGAACGCTCAGAACTCATGGGTCTGGTTGCCGAACAGGCCGTCGAGATGTCCAATATCGTCGATGACTTGCTGGTGGCTGCCCGGGCCGAGATGGGGAGGGTGGCAGTCGAAGCGACCGTGGTCGATCTTCAGTCCGAGTTGGAGGCAGCCATTGAGGGACTGGGCATCGAAATTCGAGAGCTCCCTGTTTCGACCCCAAGCGTCATTGCCGATCCGAGTCGCGTCCGGCAGGTCCTTCGCAACCTGCTGACGAATGCTGAGCGATATGGCGGTCCCAACCGTCGCATCGTTTCAGGGGCCTTCTTCGACTACGTCTGGCTCGAAGTCAGAGATGATGGCCCTGGTGTTACTTCAGACGAGTCCGCTCACATCTTCGAACCTTACGGAACTGCCCACTCCGGAGTCAGAGGATCGGTTGGCTTGGGTCTCTCGGTTGCAAGGCAACTCACCGAGTTGATGGGTGGATCTCTCACCTATCGTCGGGATCTCGATGAGACGGTTTTCAGGCTCGAGCTCCCGATGTCCCGGGAACGCGACCAGGTTCTGGCTTCCAAAAACGCCGGCGACTAACTAACTTCTTGCAGTAATGCCGGACATCGCGATGCCGATTCTCTATTGGCCACTGCTGTTGCTGGGGGCCTACCTGCTGGGCTCGGTCCCGTTCGCCCAGGTCTTGGCGCGGATCAACGGTGTCGACTTGAAGGAGGTTGGATCTAGAAATGTCGGTGCCGGCAACCTGAGCCGCGAAGTCGGCATGGGATGGGGGGCCGTGGCGGCGGTCCTCGACGGTCTCAAGGGCTTCTTTCCAGTGTGGATTGCTCGTAAAGCCGGTCTTGGGCTCGGGGCTGCCGGAATTGCCGGTTTGGCTGCAGTTCTCGGCCATAACTGGTCGATTTGGCTTCGGGGCCGTTCCGGACGAGGGCCTGGCCACATCGGCGGGTGTTCTCCTGGGTCTCGACCCGGTTCTTCTCGTGTGGACTGCGGGATGGTCCATTGCGGGCTGGAAGATTGGAAGTGGTCTTGGAGGATTCCTTGGTTGGGGCCTCCTGCCAATCGTCGCGGTGGCGCTGGGTCGTCCTGCTACGGAGAGCCTGGTCCTTCTCCTGCTCACAGTGGTGCTGATGGCAAGACGGGCACAAGGCAATCGGGATAGCCCAGCGGGCAGGGGACCAGCCCTATGGAGGGTGATCCATGACAACGACGGTGACGCGGAGAGCTTCCCGGACACGGTTGAAGATCCGCTGACTCCATGAGCCCGAAACGGGTCCTTTGGATCGCCGGCATCTCGGCGGTGGTCTACATCGGTGTCGCCTTTTGGGTCGTCAAGACCTTCGGCGATGATATTCCGCCTCTGAGTGGGTCTGCTCTTGCCCTTGTTGTCCTCGCAGGTGCCGTCCAGATCACCGCGAAGTGGTTCTTTGGGTTGCTGTTTCGAGAGTCGGTGCGCAAGACCGGGGGGGAGATTCGTGTTTGGTCGGCCTTCAAGGCCGCTCTCGTCGGCGCGGGGGTTGCTCGGATGATTCCCGCAGGTGGGGCCATCACTCCGGTTGCCATGTCCTGGGCGGTTCGTGAGGAGGCCGACGGCTCGGCTGGCGCCGGGATCAGGACGGTGTTGCTGAACTACTCGGGTCTCCTGATCCTGACCGGGGTGGGGTTGCTCTTCGCCCGCCCCAAGGAATCGGCTCAGATCGCCTCGATCAGCCTTTTCGTGCTCGCGCCCTTCGTTCTCGTCGCCGGTCTCGCCTTCATGTTCGGTTCGGGAAAACTCGGCACGCTGGTCAGATTCCTTCCGAAGTTCGTCCGCGAGAAGCTGGAGCAGACCACTATCGATCATCTCCCGGGTTGGGAGTCGCAGATCTATATCTGGGCCAGGCTGCTGCTCGAGGCCGGCGCGTTGTGGATTGTCCTTTTCGCCTTTGGGATAGAGGTCAACGCTTTCCAGGCGCTGGCCGCTTTCGGCGTTTCTCAGCTGGCCGGCGGTCTCCCCGGTATGCCGGGCGGGATGGGCGTGGTCGAAGGTGCGTTGACCTTCGTCCTGGTTGCCGCCTACGGATTCCCTGTCTCCGCCATCATCGCTCCGGTCCTCGTGTTTCGGGTGATCTCGTTCTGGCTTCCCGCGGTTCTGGGGTTTCTTGCGGGCGGATCGACCTTTCTGCGCTCGGAGGCAGCCAAGAAGGCGGAGGCTGCCGGCTAGTGCCCCGACCACCAACGTTTGCCGTGTTCACGACGGCCAGTGATGCCCCTGGCTGTGTCCTCGTCCTCGACGAACGGCCAGGTGCGCTTTCGGCCTGCGTCCTTGCCAGAGACACCACTGCCTCGCCCTCAACATCGCCAACGTTGGTGGCCAGAGCACTAGATACCGCGGGTACGCTTCAGAACATGTCTGACAAAGTCTCCTTCAAGCTGTCGAATCAGGACGGCGAAACCGTCTCGGATGCCGATCTGGCCGGCCGAAAGTATGTGATGTTCTTCTATCCGCGGGCGATGACGCCGGGCTGCACCACCGAGTCGTGCGACTTTCGAGACAGCTATGACGAGTTCGCCACCGCCGGCTATGCCATCGTTGGGGTGAGCCCGGACAAGCCCGCGTTGAACAAGAAGTTCCAGGAGAAGGAAGGGCTCAATTTCGACCTTCTCTCCGATGAGGACCACGTCCTGGCGGAGAGTCTTGGGGCATGGGGCGACAAGACCCTGTACGGCAAACTCAGTCGAGGCCTCATTCGCTCGACCTTCATCGTGGACGAGAGCGGCTCACTGATCGAGGCCTACCGGAACGTCCGTGCCAAGGGTCATGTCGCCCGGGTCAAAGCAGACCTGCTCGGCTAACCGCACACGCTTCAACCGCTCAGTTCGATACCGGCCAGCCCTTCGAGAGCCTTGACGAGAGCATGATTGCCGTCCGAACCCAACCCCCGCGCCTGGAGTGACCGATAAAGCTGGAAGACAAGAGCCACGCCTGGCATGGGGAACTCCGAGTTCGTCCGCTGCCTCGAGAACAAGCCGGAGGTCTTTCTGCTGGAGATCGATGGTGAAACCGGGTCGCCAGTCTCGTTCGATCATCTGTGGTCCCGCGGTTGGAGAGCATCCACGACCCGGCAGCGCCTCCCTCGACGGCTTCTAGGGTTTTGTGGAGGTCGAGTTCTGCAGCCTGGGCCAAAAGCAGCGCCTCCGAAACGGCGAGTTGGTTGAGCACCACCAGGACCTGATTCACGGCCTTCACCATCTGACCTGAACCAGGCTCCACACCGACGTGAACGATGGATTTCGAGTAGGAGTCCATGAATGGGCGGGTCTTCTCGACGGCGTCGGACGAACCGCCCACCATTACCGCAAGGGTGCCGTTGACGGCGCCTTCCGATCCGCCGGAGACGGGGGCGTCGACCCAGTCGACTCCGAGTTCGGCGGCCCGGATGGCCAGATCCTTTGTGGCGACGGGGGAGATCGTCGAGTGGTCTACGAGAATGTCGCCATGGGTCATCCCGTGAATGACTCCGTGGTCGCCGAAGACAACCTCCTCGACGTCGGGTGTGTCCGAGACGCAGACGAACACGATGTCACTCTCGAGACCGACCTCACGTGGGGCTGTCGACCACATGGGCGTTCGAGGTCGTCGGTCTTGGATCGAGTCCGATTCCAGACCGTTAGGCGGTGCCCCGTCGCTTCGAGGTTCGCCGCCATCCCGTGACCCATTATCCCCAGACCTATAAAGCCGAGTCTCGTCATGCTCCCGAACCCTAGGAGCCGTTGAGCAATGCATGGCACCCGACTCGGCGACCAGTCGTCGCGAGACCTGCTAAACCCGTAGCGATGCCACACGATCGACTCGATGCGACCCTGTCTGGTGAGGTCGCCGTCCTTTTGGAGAGCGGCACAGGAAAGGACGCCGAGGCAGTCATAACCGGCGTCGTGCCGCCTCGTTCCGGTATAGGTCGTCGCTACCGTCTCGCGGGGTCGGATCAGCAATTCGTCCGCATGAACTCGAACAGCTACCTGGGGCTCTCGCTCCATCCCGCGGTGCTTGCCTCCGAGGAGACCGCAACCCGGCAGTTCGGGGCCGGGCCCGGCGCTGTCAGATTCATCTCCGGCACCTACCAGACACATCTGGATCTGGAGCAGCGTCTCGCAGGTTTTCATGGGCGCGAAGCCGCGATCGTCTTCTCGTCGGCTTATGTGGCTGTGTTGTCCACTCTGGCCTCTCTGATCACACCGGAAACGGTTGTGCTCAGCGACGAGTTGAACCACAACTGCATCATCAATGGCGTGCGAATGTCCCGCCCGGCATCACGAATTGTGTATCCGCATCTCGACATGAGTGCCCTCGATAGAGCCTTGGGTGAGGCCGCAGGCACCGCCAAACGGGCAGTGGTCATCACCGACGGAGTGTTCTCGATGAGAGGCGACTTCGCAGACGTCTCGGCAATCTACGAAGTTGCCGGTCGTCACGACCCCGCCTATCCCGAGAATGTGGTGGTGGTTGTCGACGACTCTCACGGGATCGGCGCCTATGGGGCTACCGGACGCGGAACAGAGGAAGAGACCAAAGGCGCTTCCGACGTTCTCATCGGCACCCTTGGCAAGGCTTTCGGTGTCAACGGCGGCTATGTCGCCGGCACCGACCCCCTCATTTCCTTCCTCCGTGAGAAGAGCCCCATGTACATCTACTCCAATCCGATCACTGCTGGAGAAGCGGCGGCCGCCGAGATGTCTGTTTCGATCCTCGACTCCCCGGAAGGCGAGGAGATGCTCGCCCATCTTCGTGAGGTGACGGCGAGGTTCGAGTCCGGGCTGGTCGAAGCTGGGTACGAGACCATTCCGGGACCCCACCCCATAGTGCCACTCATGGTCAGGGAGACCGAGCGGACGGCTGCGCTCGTGGACCATCTGTTCGAAAACGGGATTCTGGCGACCGGGCTGAACTTTCCGGTGGTTCCCAACGGCTCCGAAGAGATTCGATTTCAGGTCAATGCCGACCATACGACGGGCGACCTCGACTATGTGCTGACCGTCTTGGGGGACTTCGCGGGCTAACCCTCCTCGACCACCACCAGCACCGCGTCCGCTTCGATCTGATCGCCGGCCAGGTGTCGGACGTCGACGACTGTTCCGTTGTGGGGCGAGCGCAAGGCGTGCTCCATCTTCATTGCCTCGATCACAACCAGGACCTGGCCTTCCACCACCTGATCGCCCTTGCCAACATCGACCCTTATCACCTTCCCGGGTATTGGCGCGTGGAGCGACCCGGCGTCCTCATCGGGCCCCGAATCGGGGAATCGAGGCACGGCGATGAAGTGGGCCGGTCCGCGAGGTGTGTGCACATAGCGGTCGTCTCCGTATCGAGCCGTTTGATACTGGAACTCAACGCCATCAATCGTGAAGGAGACGAGGTCGGGAGATGCCTTGGTGACGACGACCATCCCGATGCCCTCGATAACAAAACCATCCGGGTCGACCGAGTAGGAGATCTGGTGTTCACCGTGATACCCGATGTAGGTGCGTCGTTGCAGTTGGCTGGGAGAGTTTCGCCATCCTGACTGAATGGTCGCAAGGGTCCTTGCGGCGAGTCGCTCGTGAGCCTGATCCCCAAGCGCCGCCGCAAGTGCGGCGAGCCGCTCGTTCGGTGGGTCGTTGAGCGGCTGTCCGAGATCCTTGGGATCGAGGCGGTCCAGGAAGTGGGTGTCTGTCTTCCCACCCAGGAAATCGGGATGCTCCAGCACCCTGACAAGGAGAGCCACGTTGGTCGTCGAGCCATGGATGTGGGACTCCCGAAGAGCTGTCGTCAGGGCCGCAGCCGCGCCCTCCCTGGTGGGAGCATGGGCGATGACCTTTGCGATCATCGGGTCGTAGTGGACCGATACTCGTGAACCGTCCTCGATCCCCGAGTCGACCCTCAATCCATCGGCGACCGGTATGGCGAATTTGTGGAACTCACCAGTGACGGGGAGAAAATCGTTCAGGGGATCCTCGGCGTAGAGTCTTGCCTCGATGGCGTGACCCGTCATTGTCGGACTCTGGTCTGGAAGCGCTTTTCCCGCGGCGACCTCTATCTGAAGTTTGACGAGATCCCAACCCGTGACCATCTCTGTCACCGGATGCTCAACCTGGAGTCGGGTGTTCATCTCGAGAAAGTGAAAGCTCCCGTCCTGATAGAGGAACTCCACCGTTCCCTGCGCCCACATACTCGACCGCTCTGGCTGCTCCGATCGCAGTCTCGCTCATGGCGATCCTTGTGGTCTCGTCGATAGCCGTCGAAGGCGATTCCTCGATGATCTTCTGATGTCGGCGCTGGATCGAGCACTCACGCTCGAAGAGGGAGACGAAGTTACCGTGGGTGTCGCCAAAGACCTGGATCTCGATGTGCCGGGGGGCCTTCAGGTACTGCTCGAGGAAGACCGTGTCGTCGCCAAATGACGAGGCGGCCTCGCGACGGGCGCCTTCGATGGCCTCGAGAAGGTCGTCGGGACTGATGACGACTCGCATCCCCTTGCCGCCGCCTCCTGCCGACGGTTTCACCAGTAGGGGAAAGCCGAGTTCCCTGGCAACCGAAGTTGTGTCAGGAGGCCCTTCGAGCTCGATGCTGGTCAGAACGGGGACGCCAACCGACACCATCAGGCGCTTGGACTCCAGTTTGGAGCCCATCACTTCGATCGAATGCGGTGAGGGGCCTATCCAGGTGACCCCTGCGCGAGTCACGGCTCGGGCAAAGTCGGCATTCTCGGATAGGAATCCGTAACCGGGGTGCACGGCATCTGCTTCGGTTTCCTCGGCAGCCGAGAGGATTGCTTCGATGTTGAGATAGGTCTCAGTCGACGCAGCACCAGCCAGCCGTACTGCCTCGTCGGCTTCCATCATGTGCGGCTCGCCATTGTCGGGGTCGGAGTAGACCGCCACAGTGGCGATTCCCATCTCCCTGGCTGTCCGGAACACCCGTCGCGCAATCTCTCCTCGATTGGCGACGAGGATCTTCGAGATTGTCATCACATGCGAAAAACCCCGAACCGGTCTGTTCCCTCGACCGGTGCGGAGTGAATTGCGGACAAAGCTATGCCAAGGACAGTTCTCGTATCGCGGGGGTCGATCAGACCGTCGTCGCGGACACGGGCGGTGGAGAAGAAGGCCTGCTCGGTGGTTTCCATCATCTCCACGAGATCGGCGGTGCGCACCAGGTCGGCCTCCTCATCGAAATCCTCCTCGCGCGATTCTGCCGACTGGCGAGCGACAATGGACATGACACCTGCCAGTTGTTTCGCTCCCATCACCGCCACCTTGTGATTCGGATAGCCGAAGACGAACCGCGGGTCGTAGGCGCGACCCGACATGCCGTAATTGCCGGCACCGTAGGAGACACCCGCCATGAGGGAGATGTGGGGGACTTCGGAGTTGGCGACCGCGTTGATCATCTTGGCGCCGTCCTTGATGATCCCCCGCTGCTCGTAATCCTTGCCGACCATGTAGCCGGTGGTGTTGTGGATGAAGATGATCGGCGTGTCATAACGATTGCACAGTTGGATGAACTCGGTGGACTTCTGAGCCTCCTCGGAGAAGATCACCCCTTGCTGGTTGGCGATGACTCCGACTGGATAACCGTGCACCGACCCCCAGCCGTTGAGGATCGAGGTCCCGTAAACAGCCTTGTACTCCTCGAGACGAGAGCCGTCGAGCACCCGATTGAGGATCTCCCTCATGTCGAAAGGGATTCTCAGGTCGGCCGGGATCACCCCCAGGATCTCGTCGATATCGTGTACCGGGTCATCCGGCGGTTTGGTTGGTCCGTAGCCCTGCTTGCGCCAGTTGATGTGGTCGACGATGTCGCGTCCCATCCGAATGGCCTCGTGCTCGTCGGCGGCGAAATAGTCGGACAGGCCCGAGACCTTGGAGTGCATTTCGGCACCGCCAAGCTCCTCTTCAGTCGACTCCTCTCCCGTTGCCATCTTGACCAGAGGTGGGCCACCCAGAAAGACTCTCGCCTTGTCCTTGACCATCACCGAGTAGTCACACATCGCCGGGAAGTAGGCCCCTCCGGCCGTGGAGCTTCCGAAGACGAGCGAGATCGTTGGGATGCCTTGCTTGGAGAGTCGGGTCAGATTACGAAACCACTTGCCACCGACGACGAACACGTCGGCCTGGTCGGGCAGGTCGGCGCCCCCTGACTCCACGAGGTTGACCAGGGGGAGCCGGTTCTCCATGGCGATGTCCATGATGCGGAGCGACTTGGACAGGGTGTATCGATTGAACACCCCCGCCTGGCTGGTGGGGTCGTTGGCGAGGATGGCGCATTCCACACCATTGATCACACCGAGCCCGGTGACCGCGTTGCCGCCAAGCGGCTTGTCGGTACCCCAAGCTGCGAGTGTCGAGAGTTCCAGGAAAGAGGAGTCGCGATCGATGAGAAGCTCAATCCGCTCTCTGGCCAGGAGCTTGCCGCGATCGCGGTGCCGCTTGATGTACTTCTCGCCCCCGCCCTGACGAGCCTTCTCCTGAAGCTCTTCGAACTCGTGGAGCTTCTTCTCCATGGCGGTCCGGTTGGCCACGTATTCCTCAGAGCGCGTGTCGATGCGCGTTCCCATTACCTGCATGGTCGAGGAGCGTAGTTAGAGGCCGATTGCTCGGCGGATGCCGGGGTCAGCCGTCGTGTAGAGCGGATTCCTGGTAGGGCTCGATCATGATGCACTCCCCGGGACACTCCTCAGCCGACTCGACGACGTCTTCGATCAGCGCATCGGGAACTCGCGCAAGACCCCTCGCTCCGTCGGGCGCCTCTTCGCCGTCGAAGACCACCGTGTTGCCGAAGAACTTGGCATCCTCTTTGACGACCCAAAGGCCATCGTCTCGGCCCAAGAAGACTTCGGGGCTGATTTCCTCGCAAATCCCGTCACCGGTGCAGAGGTCCTGATCGATCCAAACCATCAGCTTGGTTGCGTCGGCCATCCCACCAATTTAGATGTTTCGCGAACTCTTCCCAACTCGTGACAGAATCAGCGGGATGGAACAGATACTCGAGAGACTTCAAGCTCAGGTCGGCACCGAGATCGGTGTCAGTGAGTGGATGGAGATCACCCAGGGAAGGGTGAATGCCTTTGCTGACGCCACGGATGACCATCAGTTCATCCATGTCGACCCGGATCGGGCAAGCGGGACGCCGTTCGGGGGAACCATCGCCCATGGGTTTCTGACGCTGTCACTGACGGTGACCCTGGCCGGCCAAGTCGAGCTCGATGTCGGCGAACCCAAGATGGCGATCAACTACGGGCTGGACAAAGTGCGGTTCCCGGCACCGGTGCCTGTCGGATCGAGAATCAGGGCCCGGGTTGCGTTGCAGGCGGTGAGCGAGGTGACCGGCGGTATCCAGGTGAACCGGACGGTGACCATGGAGGTGGAGGGCACTGCGAAGCCGGCGATGGTCGCCGAGACCGTCACCCGCTACTACTACTAGGAATGCCCTTGCCTCAGACCAGATACGCCCAGAGTGGGGATCTCAGCATCGCCTATCAGGTGTTCGGCGATGGGCCGGTCGACCTCGTTTACGTGCCGGGGTGGGTCTCCAATGTCGAGTTGATCTGGGACGATCCGCTCCTATCGAGATTCTTCAGGCGACTCGGCTCTTTCGCACGGGTGATCACATTCGATAAGCGTGGTACGGGGCTCTCTGATCCGGTTGCAGTCGACAATTTGCCTGATCTGGAAACTCGGATGGATGACTTGCGGGCCGTGATGGACGCGAGCGGTTCTGAGAGCGCGACGATTTTCGGACATTCCGAGGGAGGGGCCCTGTCCATCCTGTTCGCGGCTACTCATCCCCGGCGCACTGACCGATTGGTCCTGACCGGCGCTTATGCAAAACGAGTCCGTTCCGACGACTATCCATGGGCGCCCACCGCGGACGAGCGCCGCGCAACAGCCGAGGAGGTCGAGCGGACCTGGGGCCAGTCGGAGGGTATTGAGGAGATGGCTCCCAGTCGGGCTAACGATCCCGACTTCCAGAGATGGTGGGGGTAGATACCAACGATTCTCGGCAAGTCCGAGGGCAGCCGCCGCTCTTCTGGCCATGAACTCACAAGTTGATGTTCGTTCAGTGCTTGGTTCGATCACGGCTCCAACGTTGTTGTTGTACAGGGTTGATGACAAGGATGTCAGTGTTGAGGAAGGTAGGTATATCGCGGATGCGATCGAGGGATCCCGACTCGTCGCGCTTCCGGGCGGTGATCATCTGTTCTGGGCCGGCGATACCGATCAGATGCTCGACGAGATCGAGGAGTTCGTCACTGGTGCAAGGCGATCTGATGACCCGGATCGGCGGCTTGCAACCGTGCTATTCACCGACATTGTGGAATCAACCAAGAACGCAGCCACCCTGGGCGACACGGAATGGCGACGTTTGCTGGAGCGTCACCACCAAGTCGTCCGGGCCGAACTGAGTCGATGGACTGGTGTCGAGGTGGGGACGACAGGCGACGGATTCCTCGCAACATTCGATGGTCCGGCGCGAGCCATCAGATGTGCACTGTCGATCTCAACAGAAGTGGAATCGCTCGGGCTCCGAGTCCGGTGTGGGGTTCATACCGGGATGGTCGAGGTTGTCGGAGACGACGTAGCCGGCCTCGCCGTCCACATCGGAGCGAGAGTCGGCGCTATGGCGTCTCCCGGAGAGGTATTGGTTTCGAGCACTGTGAAGGACCTTGTCGCGGGTTCGGGGTTCACGTTCGAGGACCGGGGCCGACATGAGCTCAAGGGTGTTCCCGACACATGGCAAATCTACGGAGCGACCCGCTAGTCGTCCTGTCCGGCTGATCATGTCGCGAATTCGACGGGTCTGAACGCTGCTCGCTGCGTGGGTGGCCTTCGGCCACCTTGGCAGTTGCTTCGCAACTGCGCAGCTGGGCAGAGCCCAGCCGTCCTCGACGTAGCTACGGCTATGCCTGCGTCCTCGGTCCTCGCGAACAACGCCCAGCCCTCGCCGACTTCATCAACGGAACAACCGGACAGGACACTAGATCACGAGAGGCTGCGTCCCCCGCCGACGACGACGACATGGCCGGTGATGTAGGACGAGAGTGGGGTGAGAAGGAACCAGACGACGTTGGCGATCTCCTCCGGCGTACCCATGCGGTCCAGAGGGATGGCAGAAACCATCTTCTCCAGCACGTCTTCGGGTATGGCCATTGCCATCTCCGTGCCGATCAGTCCCGGTGCGATGGCATTGACCCGCACATGCGGTGCCAGCGAGAGGGCCATCGCTCGCGTCAGACCGACAACTCCGCCCCTTGGACATCGAGTAGTTGAACTGTCCGAAGTTGCCGAGGTAGGCGCGTGAGGCGATGTTCACGATCGAGCCTCCCTCGGCTATCAGGGGTGCCAGGACGGTCGACAGTCGATAGGCGGCGCCCAGGTTCACGTCGAGAACGGCCTGGAAACTCTCGTCGGTCATGTTCACGAGTCGCGAGTCGCGAGTGATCCCGGCGTTGTTCACCACTCCAAGGAGTGGCAAACTCGCGGTTTCGACCGCCTCGCGAACCGAATCAACGCCTTCATCCGAAGTCAGGTCGACCTGAACGCCCAAGATGTCCTCGGCGAGAGCGAGTTCCGGGGCGAGGTCGACTCCGATGACTGTGAACAATGGATTGGCGGCGAGTCTCTCCGCAATCGCTCGTCCGATGCCGCGGGCCGCTCCGGTGACGACAATCGACCCGTTCATGGCAGGGCCTTCCCGATGTGGGTCGATCCGATCCGAATCAGCTCACCGGTGACCCCTCGAGACTCGAGCATTCGCTCGGCCCACTTCTCAATATCCTTCGGGTCGGCGTCATCGTCGTATGCGATCACGTTTGTGGTCCAGCCTTTTCTCACTCCTTCGAGTGCCGCCGTCCTGGCTGCTGACAGAAGGCCGGAAGCGACCATGGCGTTCCCCGCGCCCCGGCGACCAAGGAGGTCGTCGTGATGCACCACATACACAAAGGACTCTTCGTCCTTGGCAGCGGCCCTGCTCATCCGAAAAGCGCGATCCAGCTCGGCTCTTATCTCACTCCAGTCCTCGCCCACTGTCTCTGCCCAGTGGATTCTCACGAAGCCACCGCGGTGCCTTCCTCGATCATCTTCTCCACCGTGTTCGGGTCCAACCCGAGCTCACCCAAAATGCCACGAGTGTGCTGGCCGAGTGTGGGCGGCAGAGTTGCCGCGCGCGCGGGATCACCGTCGAGTCTGATCGGTGACCCGGTGGTCCTGACATGTCCGGCCACAGGATGGTCGAACTCGACGAGCATCTCGTTGTGACGCGCTTGGGGGTCGTCGAAAGCCTCTGCCAGGCTGAGGACCCGACCCACCGGCAAGCCCACAGCGGTGAGCAGGTCTATCCAGTACCCGGCATCCTGTGTCTTGAACACACGGGTCAGCTTGCGTGTGAGGGAGTCCTGACCATCCATCCGGTCTTGGTTGGTGGGGAAGTCCTCGACCAGGTCGGGCCGTTCCAGGGCGTCCGCCAGAAGGGCGAAGTGGCGATCCGAGACAATCGCCAGAGTGAACGGACCGTCTGCCGCCCCGAATACCTGGTTCGGGGCCAGGAACGGGCTGGAGGTCCCGGTTCGCTCCGGCTGGGCGTGGTTGACGAAACCGAGGGCATTCCAGCCTGATTGCACAGCCATCAGCCCGTCGCGAAGAGAGACATCGATCCGCCGTCCAGTCCTTGGCGTCTCGGCCAGGGCGGCTGCGATCGCTAGAGCGGTGTTGGTTGCCGCCACGTAGTCGCCGATGGGCGTGGCGGTCTTACGCGGCCCATCCTTGGCGTCGCCGGTGATGGAGATCATTCCCGATTCACCCTGGAAGATGACGTCGATTCCAGAGCGATTGGCGTATGGGCCCGTAGCCCCGAAGGCTGACACCACCGCGTAGATGAGGTTGGCGTTGAGCTCGCGGCATCGGTCCTCCCCGAGTCCGAGACGGTCCATGGCGTCGTGTCGAAGATTGTGGACCAGGACATCTGCCTTCTTGATCAGGTTGTCGAGTACCCGCTTCGATACCCAATCCTTGGTATCGATGGCCACCGACTCCTTGCCTCTGTTGACCGCCATGAAGAAGGCCGACTCCCCCTTTTGATAGGGGACCGAACTGACGCCCCAGATCCCCACCGGGCGGCTCCACTTTGATGACCCTCGCTCCAAGATCGGCGAGCAGCATTCCGGCATACGGGGCGGCTATCAGGTTGCCGAATTCAGCGACGAGAATGCCTGTCAGCGGTCGATCAGACACGTTCGACGACCATGCTGATTCCCTGTCCGACACCGATGCACATGGTGGCCAGACCGTAACGCCCGCGCGTCGGCGCAATTCATGCACGAGTGTCACCAGAATTCGAGCGCCCGAGGCTCCCAGCGGATGGCCGATGGCAATGGCGCCACCGTTGACGTTCACTCTCTCAGGGTCGAGGCCGAGCGATCGGAGGCTGGCGAGGCTTTGGGAGGCAAACGCCTCGTTGATCTCGACGACATCCAGGTCACCTGTCGTCAGGCCTGCGCGGGCAAGCGCTTTCTCGGAAGCCGGCACCGGGCCCATTCCCCATTATGTCGGGGTGGACTCCCGCCGCTGCCGAAGAGACAATGCGGGCCAGAGGAGTCAGACCGTGGTCGGTGAGTCCCTTCTCGGTTGCCAGCAGCAATGCCGCCGCCCCGTCGTTCATCGGAGAAGAGTTGCCCGCTGTCACGGTGCCCCCGTCTTTGAAGATGGGCTGCAGCGCTGCGAGCTTCTCCAAAGACGAGTCGGGCCGCGGTCCTTCGTCGTGCTCGATGAGGTTGGTCATCCGGCGGCGACGATCTCCCGGCGCCTGGATCGGCTCGATCTCGTCGTCAAAACGGCCGGGCGGCGATCGCTTCGAGGGCAAGCCGATGACTGCGCAGTGCGAAGACGTCCTGGTCTTCTCTGGTGATGCCGTGCTTGTCAGCGACCACCTCTGCTGTCATCCCCAAGGTGATGGGTGGGATACATCTCCTCCATTCGGGAGTTGACGAATCTCCAACCCAGGACGGTGTCGGCGGTGTCGGGTGCACCGGTCGGGAATCCCCGCTCGCTCTTGAGGGTGACGTATGGAGCCCTGCTCATCGATTCGGAGCCGCCGGCGACCATCACCTCCCCCCATCCGTCCTTGAGGGCGTGGCCGGCGGAAACGACGGCCTGAAGACCGGATCCGCAGAGTCGATTCACAGTGGCACCCGGAATCTCGATCGGAAGGCCGGCGAGCAGGGCTGCCATCCGTGCGACATTGCGGTTGTCCTCTCCGGCCTGGTTGGCAGCGCCCCACTGGATGTCCTCGATCGCCATCGGGTCGAGATCGGGGTTTCGACCCATGAGACTTGCCACGGCGTTGGGCGGCGAGGTCGTCGGGTCTGACGAACGCCAGTTGGCCTCCGAGTTTCCCCATCGGGGTCCGGCATGCGTCGACGATGAAGATGTCGGTCATGTGACCTCAATCTTGGTCGATCGAGAAGACCGATGGGGCGATCCTCTTCTTCTACAGAATCACATGCCCTTGCTCACCCCGATGCTCGTCACCGAAACCTTCTGGAATCATCCGATTCTCGGGATAAACTTTGGCTAGCTGATTGCGTGCTCCTCGATGGGGGTTCCCGCGGCTGCCCGGTGGGCTGGGTGACTGAAGGAGGAACGAGGATGACTCGAAGACAGGTCGGTCTGGTGGTTGGCAAGGATTTCAAACCACCTGCTGGGGAAAAGCACCGGGACTGGTGCTATCTGGTTGTCGACATCTCTGATGGCGACCTGGTTTCTGTGCGTATTGACAGAAGCCAGGTCGACAAGGCGGTGTTGGGTGACCGGGTGGTGTTCAAACAACCACGTCGAGCTGACAAACCGGTGCACTGGGTGAGACGTCTCTGACCAGGTCCTCCCCCAAAAAAGAGAACACCGGAGACCGTGACGGTCTCCGGTGTTCGTCGTTAGTGCGGTGTTGCCTTTACCGGCCGGGGTCCCAATAGCGGACAGAGGAAGAACAGGTCGACACCAGTGTCCCTCTGCCCGTTCCCGTTAACGTCAATCCCACCAGCGACCGCCGACATATTCCTGGTCACCCAGGCCCGAATTCGGTCATGCAGGTCCCGCGGGACCACCCGGTATCAACTCGCTGGAATGGCGCCCCTCCACGTTGGGGAGATCCGTCAGACACGATCGAGTCATAGTAGAGACCAGTGCTGGCTGGTCACAAGACGATCGGCTGTGTTTCGGCAGGGTTTCCCTCACCTCTTGCGAAAGCGGGATTGCCAGCGCTGCCACCAACATTCCGACCATCGCCAGTAAAAGGATGCTTCTCCGCATTTTGTCCTCCATTCTCAAAACCCGGCACGTTGCCGGCTTGTGAGTCACCATCGCGACCGAAAAGAAACTGCCGCGTAACAGCTTCTGAACAAACGATGAACACCGACCAACTCCTAGAGTCGGCGACCGTGATGAGCCTTTCGGTTACTGGATGGGAGTCGCTCTTCTCTGAAGACGCCGGAAAGTCGCTGATCGAGATGGTTGCGGTGTACGGAGCCGTCGTGACTGTGTTTGTTGCACCGCTCACCAGCACGGCTGCCTGGTTGAAAGGGCACCGGTGGGCTGCTGTCATCGGATGGCTGGGCTGGGTGCTTGCGATGCTGGTGTCGTTCTTCCCGATTCGTCTTCTGGAAGATCAGACGGCCACGGTCTGGCTGGTCGAGAACCTCGATTCCGTGCGGACCTACGCCGGCTTCACCGCGGTGGGCTCTTGGTCATTTCGCTGATGGCGGCCGTCCGGCTGGCGAGACCCTCGTCGTGGTGGGCCCAGCGCCGCTATCGGAGTGAGAAGTATGAGAGGGCGGTTGAGCGTCACGGTCGGGCGAGGATCAAAGCCCGCTGAACGAGATGGGATCCGATCACTACGGTGACAGCGATGAGAAAGCCGGACTTCCTTCACTTCACTACCTCGGAAGAGGCCAATCGTCTCCTGGCCACCGATGGGCTCGCACTGCTCATAGGGATGTTGCTGGATCAGCAGTTTCCGATGGAACGCGCTTTCTATGGACCGCAGTTGCTCAAGGATCGTCTCGGCGAGGAGCTCGACGCCGGACGAATCGCTTCATGGGATCCGGATGTTATGGAGACCATGTTCCGTGGCCCTCCGGCCATTCATCGGTATCCCGCTTCGATGGGAAAGCGCACCCAGGAGCTCTGTCGGGTGATCGTCGAGGAATACGACGGCGTGGCCGAGAACGTGTGGGACACCGCTGAGGATGGCGCTGACCTTCTCACGAGGCTCGAAGCACTCCCGGGGTTTGGAGCCGCAAAATCGCGAATCTTCGTCGGAGTGTTGGGCAAGCGGGTGGGTGTGCGACCGATCGGCTGGGAGGACAAGGCAGCCGACTGGCCCAGCATTGCTGATGTCGCGACCTTCGATGACGTTGCTGTCCTTCGTGAGGAGAAGCGAGCGATGAAAGCTGCGCGCAAGAGCTGAAGTCCCTCAACCAGTCGCCGATTCCTGCCGATAGCCAGCGCACAAGTAGGGACCAGACAAATCGGAAGGAATGATGCATCTCTCGGGCCAGCTCACTGACTGGAGCATCAACGACCTGCTTCAAATCATGCAGGTCACCAAGAAGACCGGCTCGCTCGACATCGAGGGCGATCGTCGCGGTCGTATCCATTTTCACGATGGGGCTGTGACCGGCGCTGAGCTGATCGGTGCCGAGGGGAGTCTGATAGGTGACGATCGCAGTGGAGTCGCCGACATTCTCTTCGTTCTCTCAACTCTGGATTCCGGATCGTTTTCTGTTGGGGCCGCCGATGGGCCTGACACATCAGGTTGGGGCGTCGAGGAGGTTCTCGCCGATGTCGATGCTCTGAAATCACTGGAAGATGACTTGGTCGCCGCAGGGTTGTTCGAATCCAACGGCGTCCGACTCGTGGCCGATATCGATGAGTCGATCACTGTCAATTCGGACGACTGGATGGTCCTGGTATCGCTGGTTCCGGCGTTCACTTTCGACGATCTCGAAGCGAAAGTGGGTCGTGGGGGGGCGGTTCGCGTTCTTCACACACTTCATCGAATGGGTGTGGCTGCCGCCACAGGCGACGTAGCCGAGTCGGACTGGCTCGATCGGGTGGCTGATGATGTCGCGCCTACGTCCGATGATCCCATCTGGTTGGAGGAAGTCTCCGAGGAGCGGGATGCCTCGACCGAAGCGCAGGACGACGAAACGCCGGCATTGGAAGACGATTCACCGGAGGAATCCTCGGAGGACGCTCTCGTGGGATTATCGGGCGATTCGCCGGCCGAGGACGCCCAGGATGAAGGGGCCTCGACCGACGTGCCGGGTGTCTCAGCTCCGGCATCGACAACCCTCACCGACGGTGTGTATGACGAGATTCGACGACTTCGGAGCAAGGTCGCCGAGAGGTAGTCGGTATCGTCGCCTGCGATGCCCGATCAAAGCCCCTGGAAACCCGATCGACCGCTCTTCATCGGCATTGCCGGTGGGTCCGGGTCCGGAAAGACCACGATCGCCGAGGCAGTCGTCGATCGTCTCGATGGCAAGGTTGCGCTCTTGCAACACGACGCCTACTACCGGCACACCCCGGATCTGTCGTACGACGAGAGGACACGTGTCAATTATGACCACCCGTCGTCACTCGAGTCCGAGTTGCTGGTGTCCCATCTCGAAACTCTGCGAACCGGAGTGGCCGTAGAACGTCCGCTCTATGACTTTTCCCAGCACCTTCGTGCTGAGGAAACCGTTCGGATAGAGCCTGCACCGGTGGTGGTGGTTGAAGGGATTCTCGTTCTCTCCGAGCCCGGCCTCCGGTCGGAGCTCGATCTCAAGATATTCGTGGACACCGATCCCGACGTGCGGCTTGCCCGTCGTCTGGAGAGAGACATCGACGAGCGCGGAAGAGACGTCGATTCGGTGATTGCTCAGTATTTCGCCACGGTGCGGCCCATGCACATCGAGTTCGTTCAGCCATCGCGACGATACGCCGACTTGATCATCCCGGGTGGATACAACCCCGCAGCGGTGGCCACAGTGGTTGAGCTCATCCGGTCTCGTCTGAACTGACATTCGCTCCGGCCTTACAATTGCCGCCGTGAGCAAACGAATCCAAGTTGCAATAGTCGGTGTGGGTGCCATGGGTGAGGCACTTGCCTCTGGTCTGCTCTCCGCCGGCTGGGACCCATCCGATATCGCTTTGTGTGTCCGAAGACAGGAACAGGCAGACGAGTTGTCTGCCACCACAGGATGCTCGGTAACGACCGATCTCGTTGCCGCGATCGCTGGTAGAGATGTTGTTGTTGTTGCGGTGAAGCCGAGAGATGTGCCCGAAGTCCTCGAAACGCTCTCGGGGTCGGTCGCAGAGAGCCAGACCGTCATATCGCTGGCGGCGGGGGTCACCACCGAAAGTTACGAGTCACGGATCGGCGCCGTCCCGGTAGTCAGGGCGATGCCCAACACGCCCGCCCTGGTCAGGGAGGGCGTCACAGGTATCGCAGCGGGGAAGTACGCCGGTGAGGACGACCTGGACTCAGCCCAAGAAGTTCTCGGCGCCGTCGGCGCGGTCAGGGTCATGGACGAGTTGCTTCTCGATGCCGTCACCGCGGTGTCGGGAACGGGCCCTGCCTACGTTTTTCTACTGGCGGAGGCGCTCACCGAGGCGGCAATGCGCGAGGGCCTGTCGCGAGACATTGCAGAGAAGTTTGTCCATCAGACCATTCGGGGGGCGGGTCATCTTCTCACGGACACCTCAAAGAGCGCCTCTGAACTGCGCTACGAGGTGACATCCCCCGGTGGGACAACGGCTGCTGCGGTTCACGTCCTCGAGGAGCGAGGGTTCAGGGCACTTGTGGAGGACGCCGTTCGTGCGGCGGCCATTCGGGCCACCGAACTCGGGGGCAAGGTCTGAGCCTCTTTTCGAGGCTCACCATTTCGATCACTCACGCCTCTCCTGTGGAGAAGGTCGTTACATCCACCCGTCCCGGCAGAGCCCTGGCCAGGAGGTTCGTTGCAGGCGACACTCTCGACGACGCCGTCGCGGCAGCGCGAGAGCTCAATTCCAGCGGTCTGCTTGTTTCGTTGGACCATCTGGGGGAGGAAGTGCACGACCGCGCATCGGCGATACAGGCTACGGAGGAGTACCTCGAGTCTCTGGACCGTATCGCCGACGAGGATCTCGATTCCAACATCTCGGTCAAACCGACCCAACTCGGCCTGGCGATTGACGAAGGCCTCGCCATGGAGTCGATCGACCTGCTTGCCAGGCGTGCGAAGAAAGTCGGGACGAGCGTGACGATCGATATGGAGGATTCGCGATACACCGATTCGACGGTGCGGCTCTACGAGAATGCCCAGGCAGAGCATGGGAATCTGGGCATCGCCATTCAGGCCTACCTGCTTCGGACTCCCCAGGATCTCGCCCGACTGATCCCGCTCGGCGGGCATATCCGTCTCTGCAAGGGGGCGTATGTGGAATCCGAAGAAGTTGCGCTCACTTCCAACCCCGAAATCAATGCTGCTTTTTCCGAGCAGATGCGGACCCTCATGGCGTCGGAGGAGACGAAGCCGGCAATCGCCACCCACGACATGTCGTTGCTCGACCTCGCCCGAGGGCTGGCGGTCGAGCGGAATCACCCGTTCGAGTTTCAGATGCTCTACGGAGTGAGAAAAGAGTCGCAGAAGCAGTTGGTCACGGAGGGCTACCCGGTCCGGGTCTACCTTCCGTTTGGATCACAGTGGTACCCGTACCTCACTCGCCGTCTGGCCGAGCGTCCATCGAATGCCTGGTTCCTCGTGAGGGCGGCTTTCGGAAGCTGAAAACCCAGTAGGTCGGACTTATGCGGCCTTGGCGAGAGATGATCTCGGAGAGGGGTGCTCTACCATTCGCTCTCCGATGGCGATGAGTCTCTGACCCATGGCTCTCCGGATGCTCTTGGCGGCGCGGGCCTCACGACGATCGGCCTCTCGTTGGGCTCGGTTCTCCATCTCGTGGAGACGATGTGCGTGTATGTGCCGGGTCGTGTGGACGAAATCTCTATACATGATCTGCTCCTTGAAAGGTTGGATTGAGATACGAGTCGAGAGAACCGGAAGCGTCTTGAAGCGCTTGATCTCTCAGGCTGTAGATGCGTTTCTTGCTGCTCTTTTTGGTCGATACATGGATCCGGATCAGACCAGCTGCCCGGAGAATGCTCATATGGTGGTGGACCGTTGACTTCGACAAGCCCAGCATCTTGGTGAGTTCGTCGAGGGAAGTGTCCCCTTCGCGCAATCTTCGGAGGATGCGGAGTCTCCGCTCGTCGCTGAGTGCCTTGTAGGTCCTCACCATCCAGGCCGGCGGCGCCTCCGGGTCGGCGTCGATGAACTCATCTGCCACCCCGTAGTAGACGAGCAACGAATCGCGATGCTGATCGATTACCGACAATGGACGGGTGACGACCGAGGGAATGAGCACCACCCTGGTGACACCTAGCGGGATGTCGTAGTCGATTCCGTTGGTGACCTCCTCGATCACGCCCTTGACATCGTCCCCGTTTGCCATGGCCCGCCGTGCAGCAGCGGCACGTTTGATAGCGCCACCAAACTCTTCCTCGTATTCGACAAATACCTCGTCGCGAAAGCGCTGCAATGTTCTGGCAATGCGACCCGGGAGTTCCTCATCGGGCATTTGGAAAAGGCCGATGACTTGGTCCATCGTGTCTTCGTGACCCTCGTGGTCTTTGTCGGCAAAGGCCTCTTTGAGGGCCTCCGGATCGCCGTTGGCTGCCTGTTCGATGAGGGAGGCATCACTGCAGCCGCTCGTGCAACTGATCAGCCAGCGTCGTAGCCGCTTTGGGTCGATCTCGGCCAGCCAATCGAACATATGACCCGGGTCATGGGGGTGGGGCGCGGTGTGGAGTAGGCCGGCGACGCCAAACCAAACGGCCAGATAGGGGCCGCCGAGTATCACGATCTCCTCCGCGAGATCGGTTGGTGTCAGTTCCCTGATTCTGTCATGCCACTCCGAACCGAGCTCGAACGAGGTGCTCTTTTCGTTCGGGTTGAAGGTGGTCCACATGGCAAGAATCATTTCGAACGCCACACCGTCCTCTATTTCGATGGGGATGGGACGTGTCGCCGATGCGAGGTCACGAACCGTTTCGCCGGGTGTGATGAGTTCGACCATTGTTCTCTATTGCCCTTTAATTCGATGATTGTCGAATCTAGTATGAGTTCAAGAACGCCGATTGTCAAGTCTCTATTCCATATGTGTCGAATCTACCTCTCACCGTTCGACAAAGATGCCTCCCTCTCGTGAATCTGAGACCGAGGTTGGTGGTTGACGACCGGCCCCTACACTTGCCACACATGGCGCTGACCACGGAGCGACAGGAGGAAGAGGTGGGGACCCGGCGGATAACGGCGTCCTCGGTTTTGGAGACCCTCGGGGTACTTTTCGCTGTGGCGACGTTGGCGTTGGGCGTTCTTGGGACTCTTCCCGAGCATCCGGAGTTCGAGGTCGGGCGTGAGGTCTTCGGGAACATCCCCGCCCCGGTGGTTGTGCTTTTCTACTTTGGACTCGCGGTCTTCATCTGGCTGATGTTCCACCTCTTTGCCCGGAGAGCGGCCAGTTGGGGCCAGGGGCAGACCGACCAGCGCACCGGCAGGTGGGGGGAGCGTCTCCAAAATCTTCGTGGCGGGTTGACCATGAAGACCCTCATGCGGGATCCACGCGCGGGGGTGATGCACTCGCTGATCTACTACGGATTTCTCGTCCTGTTTCTCGGAACCGTCATCCTCGAAATCGATCATCTTCTTCCGGCCGACTTCAAGTTTCTCCATGGTCCGGTATACATGGGCTACTCGGCGATCCTCGACCTGGCAGCGATCATCTACCTGGCCGGTCTCGCCCTGGCCATCGCCGGCCGGTATCTGATTCCGACATGGCGTCTCCGTTCCAAGACCAGGCCGGAGGACTCGGTGATTCTCGGTGGTCTGGTCGTCATTGGACTTACCGGGTTGGCAACCGAAGCCGCACGGATTTCGATGGCCGGGAGGCCGGATCATGAGATGTGGTCCTTTGTCGGTTATCCAATCTCATTCCTCTTCGATCAGGCCGGCGCGGTCGGATGGCACCAGGTCCTCTGGGTCACCCACGCTGCGGCTTTTGTCTTCTTCCTCATGCTCCTCCCGCTCACAAAGCTTCGACACATGGCCACATCTCCAGCAGACATGTTTCTCTCACCCCGCGAGCGCCCCAAGGGTGCGATGCGAGAGATGCCCAACCTCATGGAGGCCGAAGACATAGAAACAATCGGCGTCAGTGTGGTTTCTGACCTCACCTGGAAGCAGATATTCGACACCGATGCATGCACCGTTTGCGGACGCTGCACCGCCGTTTGTCCCGCCAATATCACCGGAAAGCCCCTCGACCCGAGGGAGATGGTGCTCAAGTCGGGTGAAGTGGCGGCGGCCGGCGTGGGTGTTTCCGGGCCCGTGTCATCGACCGCTCTCGTGGAGGGTGCTGGAACGCTGTTCGACCGTATTCGTCCAGACGAGGTGTTTGCTTGCACCACTTGTCGGGCATGCGACGAGATCTGTCCCGTCAACATCGAGATCGTCGATCGAATCCTCGATATGCGGCGTTACTTGACGATGATGGAATCGGAGTTCCCGACCGAGATGGGTAAGGCTTTTGTCGCCATGGAGAACCAGTCGAACCCGTGGGGGATGAGCCAGCAGGCAAGAGCGGATTGGACCTCAGAGCTGGATTTCGAGATTCCCGTGTTCGGGGAGAATGGGAAGACCTCTGCGGAGTACCTGTGGTTCGTTGGGTGCGCGGGATCGTTTGACGACCGCAACACCGCAGTCTCTGTTGCTTTGGCCCGGCTGCTTCATGCCGCCGGAATCGACTTTGCCATCCTGGGCGCCAGGGAGTTGTGCAATGGGGATCCGGCCCGGCGCTCTGGAAACGAGTTTGTCTTCCAACAGCTTGCACTCCAGAACATCGAGATCTTCACCGAGATCGGAGTGAAGAAGGTCATCACTCAATGCGCCCACTGTTTCAACATCATCGGCAACGAGTACCCACAGTTCGGCGGGGAGTACGAGGTTGTCCATCACAGTCAACTGTTGGCGGAGTTGCTCAACCAGAATCGGATCAGCGAGCCGACCAAGCCCAATGGCGAGTCCAAGAAGATCGTCTATCACGATCCCTGTTATCTAGGGCGGTACAACGATGTATACCTCGCTCCACGAGAGGTAGTGGGTGGCTCTGGCAGTCAGGTCGTGGAAATGGAGCGTCACGGGACGCGCTCGTTCTGCTGCGGCGCCGGCGGGGGGCGGTTCTGGATGGAGGAGCGAGTCGGGAAGAAGGTGAACATCGAAAGGGCCGAGGAGGCGCTGGCTACCGACGCCGATGAAATTGCGGTGGCCTGCCCGTTCTGTCTCGTCATGCTCGACGACGGTGTCAAGGAACTCGGTCGTGATGACGTCCCGGTGAGGGACATAGCGATGATTCTCGCCGACAGCCTGGACACGTCCACAGACTCGGCTTGAAACTTCAACTTGTCAGCGCTGTCACGATCCTTGCGTTGACCTTTGCCGCGTGCACGACCACGTCTGAGGGCTCATCCCCCACTGTCACTGTTGTCACGCCAACCACTATCCCGACCACGACAACGAGCACTATTGCCACGGCTGAGGCCACCGAGATGTTTCGCAATTGTCTGGTTGCGAGCGGTATCGATATCGAGCCGATTCCGCTCGACGCCCAGGGCCGGCCGCGACTCGAGCTGGTGATGAGAGACATCGACTTCTCAGACCCCCTCTCGGTCAGCGCTCTCACTGCTTGCTCGGAGCATCTGGAAAGGGGCGCGCTGGAGTTGACCGACACTCCGATTCTGCGGGAGGCCGTGGTCGATTCCCTGGAGAGGTTCAGCGCCTGTGTCAGATCGCGGGGTGTGGCGAAGTTCCCTGACCCGATACCGGACTACAACGGGATCGGTGGTCCCTATTCGGTTGCCGAGATCCCCTACGCCGACCCCGACCTCGCCGACGCCGTTGCTGTCTGCAATACACGATTGGCCACCAAGGAAGGCTGATGGTTCGTTACACCGGTCGTCGGCTGGTGTCCGGGTTGCTCACCCTGTTCTTGTTTGTGACGCTCCTCTTCTTCGTGATCAACATGGTCACCCCGGGCGACTGGGTGTCTCAGTTCATACTGACTGCTGAAGGCGCCGAGGCTCTCCGTGAGGAACTCAGTCTCAACAGGCCTCTGTGGCAGCAGTACCTGTCCTGGCTCGTGGGGCTGGTGACTTTGAACCTTGGTACCTCATTCGGGCGGGGCGATGTTTGGGACGCGATCGTTGCGGCTCTTCCGTCGACATTGCTGGTTCTTGCCATCGGTCTGACCCTGGCTTTTGTTCTCGGTGGATGGCTAGGCCGTGTATCCGCCTACAAAGGGAAGTCGCTTGCTAGCGGGTCCATGACCTTTGTTGCCATCGTTTTCTTGACCGCATTTCCTCCCGTTTTGGCCATCCTCATGGAGCAGGGGATTCGGAGCACATTCGGGTTTGTCTTCCTTGGTCGACTGGGCAGTCTCGATCGTGAGCTCTGGGAAGGGCTGGAGGTCTCGATCGGTGAGCAGTTGAGCCCGGGTGAGGTCATGTGGCGCATGCTCGCGGTGCTGGTGGTAACCCTGGTTCTTCTCAGAGTGTTGGAGCGGATGGTCCGGCGATTCACCGGAAGACGGGTGTCGCGCTGGCTCTTCCTCCTGGCCATGGTGGTCATCCCTCTGTTGGTCTGGGGTCAGATGGGGCTGACAGGACGGGTCTTCGACATAGCGTTGGCTTCGATCCTGCTCCTCACGGGGGTGGTCCTCCTCACGTTTGGTGAGGTTCTGCTGATAACGCGGGCGGCGATGGATGATGTGATGCTCGAGGACTATGTGATGGTTGCCAGGGCCAAAGGCCTCCCCGAGCGCGAAGTGCGTGACAAACACGCAGCCCGGACGGCTCTACTCCCGGTCCTGAGCCGGTTCACCGTATCGATTCCCTATTTCCTAACCGGTCTGGTCATCCTCGAGGCGGTCTTTGGCGGCTCCGGCTCCCAAGGTTTGGGGACGCTGGTCTTCGATGCGATGCACAGCCAGGACACACCGCTGATAGTCGGCTCGCTGCTCGTTATCGGTGTGCTAACTCTCTTCCTCCGGATCGCTCTCGATGTGTTGCATGCCGCTCTGGATCCGCGCATTCGTTTCGACCGGAGCACCGATGGATACTGAGAAGAGAGGGAGCATGACACCCGTGAGGGGCGGGCCTATCAGGGTGTTTCTCGAGAACCGGCTCGCCGTCCTCGGATTGGCGGTCATTGCCGTCTTTGCTCTGATGGTCATTGCTCATCCGTTGCTCATGGTGACCCTGTGGGCAGGCAAGTCCAGTATCTACGACCCGATCACGGGGTATGACGCCCCCATCGTCGTGGCAACGGTTGTCGAAACAGTCAAAGATCCTTCGACAGAGATCGCCTTCATTGACGCCCGGGTTAGGGGCAACCTGACCGCCAAAGTCGGCGACGTTGTGGAGATTCGCATCCAGCCCGCACCCCCCAGCACAACTCACTGGCTTGGCACCGATGTTTTCGGCCGGGACGTCTTTTCGATGCTCCTCGCCGGCGCCTGGCCTACATTCGTGGTGGGCTTCAGCGCGGCGATCGTATCCGCCGTGGTTGGCATGGTGATGGCGGCAGCCTCCGCCGTTTTTCGGGGAAGAACCGATCGGATCCTGTCCCGGGTTTCAGACGTGCTTCTTCTGCTTCCCGCGCCTCTCGCCATGATCATTCTGGCTGGAGGCACCGCAGGGGACACTCTCACACCACTCCGCTTCGGACTGCTCTACGGGATTCTCGCCGGAGCCAGCACTGCGGCGATAGTCCTTCGCTCCCACGCCCTAGTGACCATGGAACGTCCCTTTGTCGATGCTGCCCGGGTCTCCGGGGCCAGCGGGTGGCGTCTGGCCAACCGCCATCTCATGCCTCATCTGATCCCACTTGCGGCGGTAACCACCGTGACATCAGTGGTGGGGGCGGTCGTCGCGCATGGATTCGCTTCCTGGCTCGCTTTCAGCGATGACCTGGCGAATTGGGGAGCGATGATGTTCGTCGCAATCGGCTTCTCGAGTCTCCAGGGCGGGCTGGCCTGGAATGTCTTGCTGGCCGGCGCCGGGGCCATCTCATTGTTCTGCGCCGCGTTCTATCTGGTTTCGCAAGGTCTCAAGGATGTTGCCTTCCGAGGAGCCGAATCCCGGCGTTCCCGCCCAGGATGGGCCAGGGCGTCGCGCCGGAGGGATAGCTCACTTATCTGACCGCTCCAATGATGCGTACGATGTTGAAACAGATGGCCATGCAGCCGACACCGGTGATCGTGCCGGACACAGACAAAGAAATCGATATCGATCGACCATGGCAGGTGGTGGTCTGGAATGACCCGGTGAACACAATGGGCTATGTGGTGTATGTGCTCCGCAAGCTCTTCGGCCATGACGAGGCCAAGGCGACGAAGCTGATGTTGCAGGTGCATCACGAAGGGAGGGCGATCGTCTCCGATGGCCCCCGCGAGAAGGCTGAGATCGACTGCTTCCGACTCCACAACCACGGTCTATGGGCGACCATCGAGAAGTGAGTCACTTCAAGACAACGCGCAAGGGGATAGTGGTCTCGTTCGGTCCTCAAGAGCGAGTGTTTCTTGCCGACGTTCTGCCATTGCTTGCCGGGATTGGAGAGGTGGGCGTCGATCCGGCTGCCACCAGACTCACTGTGCCCGTCTATCTCGACGATCCCGAGTCCAACGAGGAGTGGTGGCGTCTCATGGGTCTGGAGCTTGCCGAGGCTCGCCAGTCCGATCGTGATATTTTTCGGAAGGTCGTCCAAGACGACGACTCAACGGTTCTCAGTGACGAAGAGGCAAATTCGTTTCTTCGAGTCATCAACGAGGCGCGTCTCACACTTGGAGCTCGCCTGGGCCTCGAAGTCGAGGAGGACCATGACCAACTCGAGGAGGACGGTCGACGGGTCCTCGACTACCTCGGCTGGGTTCTCGAGGAGTTGACCACGGAGCTCAGCCGTTCTCTCTGATGCCAGTGCGGACGTTCGTCGTGTTTGGCGGCTGCACTAGATTTGCCCCCAATGTCAACTGCAGCCATCGTGCTCGCCGCCGGTGCATCCAGAAGACTCGGTCGGCCGAAGCAGCTGGAGCCATGGGGCGAAACCAACCTGCTCGGCCACGTCGTCGGCCGGACCCGATCTTTCCCGGTCGACGAGATATGGGTGGTCCTGGGATACGACTCCGAGCGGATCCTCGCCGAGACTGATCTCGGAGATGCTGGGATCGTGGAGAATCCGGGATGGGAGGAAGGGATTGCTTCGTCCCTTCGCGTGGGACTCGACGCACTGACCCGACTGTCACGCTGTGATGCGGCTCTGATCGTGATCGCAGATCAGCCCGAGATCTCGGGTGAGGTCGTGGATCTCTTGTTCGAGTCCCATGCCAAAGCGGGCAAGCCGGTGACAGTTCCCAAGTACCGATACAGCTCAGGCAACCCGGTCTTGATCAATCGATCTCTTTGGCCGCGGGTCATGTCGCTGGAAGGCGACGACGGAGCGAAACGGCTGTGGCTGTCACATCCGGACTGGGTCAACGAAGTTTGGATCTCAGATGGACACCCTCGGGATGTCGATACGGAGATAGACGTATCGGATTTGAGGCCCCGGCATCCGGCATGACTTTTGGTTGTGGTGAGCGACAGACCACTAGAGTCGCCACCTCGGTCGTTGTCGCATAGCGGAGAAAGGGCAGATGGCTCGTATCGATCAAGTCGCAGGAGTTGATCAAAGACAGGCGACAAAACTGCGCAAGGCTGGCGTTCGCACTGGCCGTGGTCTGGCAGAGCAGGCTTCGACGCGGCGGGGTAGGACCGAAGTCGCCAAAGCAACCGGGATCAGTTCGAAGGATCTTCAACTCTGGGTTCACCACGCAGACCTGCTCCGAGTCCGCGGTGTGGGCGCGGAGTATGCGGAACTCCTGGTTGCCTCGGGGGTGGACACACTGCGGGATCTGCGACGACGAAACCCCACCGCGCTTCTCGCCAAAATCATCGGGCTCAACGGTTCCCTGCGGGTGGTCGACCGTCTTCCCACCGAGTCGATGGTCGAAGGCTGGATCGAGGCGGCCGGCGACCTGGAGCCCTCAATCTCGACCTGACCTCGCCTACGCGTGGTCAAGGAGAAGGGGCCCTGCAGGGCCCCTTCTCAGTGTGAGGAGGTGAGCTCAGGAAGCCTTTTCGGTCTCCGTTGAGCTCGTCTTCGCCGCTGTGGACGACTTGGTCGTCTTCGCAGTCGAAGTCTTGGTGGCGGGCTTGCTGGCCGTCTTGGCGGTCGCCGGTTTCTTGGTGGACGGGGTCTTCTCGTCCTCCTTCTCGCCCTCTTTCACGTCGGTCTTCCCGTTTGCCTTCTCGGGCCGAAACGAGGTGCGCCAGGTGGCAAGCATGTCCTCGAGTTGATCTCGAAGCTTGCTGACCTGCTCTTTGGCCTGGTCGAGGTCGACTTTGGAGGATATCTCCTCAACGACCTTTCCCTCGCTGACGCGGGTGATGACCTTCTCCCCTTCGACAGCCCAGCCTTCGATGGCCGCTTCGGCAGCCTTGCTGCGGGTGGCCTTTTCCTCGCCCACTCTGTCCTTCATGACGCCGAACTTGTCGCCGACCTTGCGGGCCGCGACAACGGGGGCGCCGACTGCTGCGTACAGAACGCTCTTTGTTTGCATTACCTACTCCTGTTCCTCTGTGGTCACCGACCCGTTGCTTCGGGAAAGTGCCCGGTACATATCGAGCAAGACTTTCTTCTGCTCGGCGTCGAGCCGCTCGTCCGCCCAGATGGCCTCAAACACCGATGTCGGAGCCAGTTCCTCGTCGATCAACCCTGCCTTCTTGTAAAGGGAGTTGGCGCTGATCTCGAGGGCTCGCGACAGGCTTTTGAGGATCTCGGCAGACGGCTTGCGAATCCCTCGCTCGATCTGGCTCAGATATGGGTTGGAAATGCCCGCCTTATCGGCCAGTCGTCGCAGTGAGAGGTTCGCCCGCTCCCGCTGTTGGCGGATAAACGTGCCCAGATCACCGTGCTTGCTCTCGTTCACTTGTAGTTAGCATACAGCAAGCTGCTAACTATTGCAAGCAGTTCGCGAGCGCGCCCCGATCAGACCAGGGCTTCGCCGATAACGCTGCCGATAGCCCAAGCGATCACTCCGCCGACGCCGGCGATGGCCATGTTCTCCAGCCCTGACTTGACCCAATGACTGTTTGCCACTCTCGCCTTGATGACACCAACCACGAACAGGCCCGACAGCGAGAAGACCGAGGCCCAGGCAAGAGCGGTCCCGGTGTCGTCCAGCACCATGAAAGGGAATGACCGACGGCATTGAGCCAACGAGGAATAGCAGTCCCCGAAGCGGCCATTGCCATGTAGGGAGAGCGCTTCTCGGACTCGATCACACCGAACTCGAGTGCCGCCATGGCGTTGAGCAGTGCCTTGTCGTTGTCGATGAAGCCGGCCATCACACCGTCCATATCGTCCTCTTTGATCTCCATGTCGGTGAAGAAGCCCCCGGAGTTGATCCAACTCCTTGTCCTTGAAGTGGATGATGTGGGAACGCTCGAGGGTCAATTCGGCTTCAAGAATCTCCTCCTGGGACTTGGTTGCCAGGTATTCGCCTGCAGCCATCGAAACGGCTCCGGCCAAGGAGCCGGCAATTGCTGTCAAGAGGACTTGACCGGCGTCCAAGCCACCTCCCACGACACCAGCAACGAGAAGGAAGATGGAGACCAGACCGTCGTTGAGTCCCAGGATGATGTCACGCCAGTACTGACGGGACTCTCCGATGTGGGATATGTACTCGTGGGTGTCCTGATTCTCGACGGCCATTTCGGCGATGGTAACTAGTTTCGATGCACACCGAATGGGAGTGATCGCCGACACCCCACTAGCGTTCCTGACCCTTGATCATTGTCATGCATCCAGATGCGACCGACGACGAGGTTGCCCAGGTCGTTGAGAATCTCAAAGCGTTGGGAGCCGACGTCCACATCTCCTCCGAGGGCGGCCGAACTGTTGTCAACGGCACGACCGAGGTGCGTCTCGTCGACGAGGCGCTCTGGGATGCTTTCCCCTGGAGTTGAGCGAGTGGTGCCGGTCGTGCGTGGTGGGCGCAGGGTCGGGCGTCAGAACAAGTCGGACAGCACCGTTGTCGTTGTTGGGGATGTCAGGATCGGCGACGGCCCTGTCAAGGTCATCGCCGGTCCTTGCGCGGTGGAGAGCCGAGGAGCAGCTTTTTGCACAGCCTTTGGCGGTACAAGCATCCGGGGCCCACATTCTGAGGGGGGACGCCTTCAAACCACGAACCTCTCCCTATTCGTTCCAGGGATTGGGCAAGGTGGCCCTGGAGATCATGGCCGAGGCCCGCTCTATGACCGGCCTGCCATTCGTTGCGGAGGTTCTCGACCCAAGAGATGTGGATCTCATTGGGTCATACGCAGACATGCTTCGGGTCGGCACGAGGAACATGTCCAACCACGCTCTTCTTCGCGAGGTTGGCCGCCAGCCCAAGCCTGTTCAGCTGAAACGTGGCAGGGCTGCAACCGTGGAAGAGTGGATTGATGCCGCCGAGTACATCGCCAGCGAGGGAAACGGCGACATCGTGATGGTGGAACGGGGGCGTTCGTGGCTTCGACAACTCGGTGCGGAACACCCTTGACATCTCTGCGGTGCCCTTGGCCAAACACCTCACCCATCTACCCGTGATGGTCGACCCGTCGCACGCTGCGGGCCGCAAGGATCTTGTGTCGTCGCTGGCCCTAGCGGCCGTGGCAGCGGGCGCCGACGGTGTGCTGGTCGATGTTCATCCGACACCACACGAAGCACTCGTCGACGGTTCCCAGGCCTTGCTCCCCGACGAGTTCGACGCACTCATGATCGAGTTGCGATCGGTAGCTGCCGCAGTCGGCCGCTCCTAGGAATCAACGGACTCCTAAACACATCATTCGTAGAAGAGCTGCTCGAAACTGCGCCTCGCACGCCGGGTATATCGACGATATTGCTCCCGGAGCTCATCCGTCCTGTCGAATCCGAGGGAAGCAGCAAGACGGGCCGTTGACTCCGGGATCAGTGGGCAGGGAATTTGAGTCGCGCCCCTGCTGAAGATGGAGTCTCAATCTGACGCGGGTGCAGAAGAGGTAGGAATCGTGCAGCGAGTTGTAGTCGGCAGTCGAGAGGATTTCGGCCTCGCGGAGCCTGTGGAGCGCCGGGAATGTCCCGGTAACCCGCAGCTCCGGAAGGGAACCGCCGTGTTTGAGTTGGAGTAGCTGGGTCAGGAACTCAACGTCCGACAGACCGCCCGGCCCAAGCTTCAAGTGGAAATCGGCGTCCTCTCCCGGCGGTATTCGCTCGGCCTCAACCCTCGCCTTGATCGAGCGAATCTCGCGAAGCTTCTCACGCGGGGGTGGATCCCCCCCAGAGCACCGGCTCAGTGATCTGGGTGAATGAAGCGAGGACATCCGCGTCCCCGGCGACGGCTCGCGCCCGGACCAAAGCGAGAAGTTCCCAGGGCTCGGACCATTCCGCGTAGTAGCGGGCGAAGCTGGCGAGTGACCGCGCCATCGGGCCCTTGCGGCCTTCGGGCCTGAGGCCGGCGTCAAGCTCGTAGGCTTCTCCATGTCGGCTCGGCTCCGAGAGCACCTTGCTCAGCCCGGTTGCCAGATGGAGAGCACGATCCCGACTGTGCTCGTCGTCGAACACATACATCAGGTCGATATCCGATCCGTATGACAGTTCGTGACCGCCCCACTTTCCCATGGCGATTATTCCGAAATCGGTTGGTTCCTCCTCCGCCAGGATGTGGAGGGCTCCGGTGATAGCGGCGTCGGCGCTGTCCGACAACGCACCGAGCGTTGTCTCCATGGGCGCCTCCCCGAGGACATCACGGGCCGCGATTCGAAGCTTTCGGCGACGCACGAAGCGGCGAATTGTTCCGATCTTTGCATCAATATCCGGTCTCGAGTCGAGCAGCCCCAGAAGTCTCTCGTTTGCAGCCTGGCGATCACGTACGTAAGAAAGCTGGCCATCGTCGGCCAGACGAGGGAATGAACTCGGGGATTCGATCGATTAAGTCGCCGAGCAGCTTGCCGGTGCCGAGGAGGATGCAGAGACGTTCCCCGGCGACAGGATTGTTTTGCAACAGTGTCACCAGGGCGCCGTGATCCGGGCTGTTGGCGAGGAGGAGCCGCAGTTGGCCAAGCCCGAGATCGGGGTCGGGAGACTGAGACAGCCAGTCGAGCATCAGCGGGGAGGGCCTGATGCATGACCCTTGATCTGCGGGTCAGTCCGGCGGTGAGCTCCTCGAATGCCGTGGCTGCAGCCACGACATCGCTGAAACCAAGGGCCTCGAGTCTTCGTGCTGCCCCGGTCTGGTCGAGACGAGCGCTCGGAAGGCCCACCAGCGAATCGAGTATTGGTCGGAAGTAGAGACGCTCGTGAAGATCTCTCACCTCCCGTTTCACACTGTCGAGCCGCTCTACCAGGGCTTCCGCCGGGTTTGTCGTGAATCCAAGGCTTCGCCCAATTCGTTCTTGTGCCTCGAGGGAAGCCGGGCAATTGATGGGTCTGACGAAGGTCCCAGAGCTGGACCCTGTGCTCGACGTTACGGAGGAAGATGTAGGCGTCGGTCAACCTCTCAGCATCGTGGGTCTCGATGTAGTCGTGGGTGTTGAGAGCTTCGATGGCATCGAGCGTCGAGAGCACTCGAAGGTCGGGGTCGAAACCTCCCGTGAACCAACTGAAGAAGCTGCACGGTGAACTCGATATCTCGAATCCCGCCTCGTGACCGCTTGAGATCGGTCCTGGAGGCGGCATCTTCGGCCTGGGCTTTGAGAAGCCGGATGCTGCGGAGAGCATCGACATCGAGGCCCTGCTCCCAGATGATCTGATCGGCTAACTCCCTGAATCGTCGGCCAACATCGGTGTCACCGGCCGCGGGCCGGGCCTTGAGGAGCGCCTGCAACTCCCACGCCTCGCCCCACCTGGCGTAGTACGACCTGTAGCCCTCGAGGCTTCGCGTCAGAGGCCCCGTTGAGCCCTCGGGGCGCAGATCTGTGTCTATCTGAAGAGCCGGTCCGTCGAATGTGGATGCTGACAGGCTCGACACGAGACGACTGGCGATGGCGAGCGCCGCGCTTCGACTCTCCGAATCCTGGCTGTCGACTGGCTCGTGCACGAAGACGAGATCGACGTCTGAGTAGTAGTTGAGCTCCTTTGCGCCCCACTTGCCCATGGCGATGACAGCGAACCCCAGCTCGCCGGCTATCGGATGTCGCTCGCTGACATGGTCTGTTGCAGCCTCGAGGGCTCCACCGATGATCTCGTCGATCGCATCCGAGTATCTTCGGGTGGCCTCCCTGACGCCCGTGCGCCCGGCGAGGTCATCTCCTGCGATCTCCACGAGAGCAGCCTGAACCCGGAGACTCACCGAGTCGCTCTTGGCCGCCCCGTTGAGCAGGTGAGGGTTGGCAGCCAGTGTCTTGGAGAGTGCGCGACTGGCGCCGGCGAGTGCAACCACTGTCTGGAGCCGGTAGTCGTCTGAGACGATTGATGAATCGGCCTCGAGAACAGGGGCAAGACGGACCAACGAGCCGTCTGGATCGGCGCTGGCCCTGACAGCGGTCTGTATTTGGGCTGTCGCGTCGTCGTCGAAGCCAAGTTCAACGAACGCAGCGTCAAGGGGACTGTCGGCTCGATCTGTCACCAGGCCAGGCTAAGTGCCCTCCAACACAAATACGATGACGTTTCGACGGACAGATGACCCCGCTCGCGGCGTCCTCGTCCTCGACGCACCACTGCGGGTGCGCCTTCGTCCTGCGTCCTGGCGCTGCGACGCCCCTGTCTCGCCGAAACATACGACCGTACTTATGTTGGAGAGCACTAAGTGCCCCCCAACGCGTATCGTGTTGGCATGACAGTTCGGGTCGCAGGCGCCCAAATGAATCTGACGGTGGGCGACATCTCGGGCAACGAGGCTGCGATTGCCAACGCAATGACCCTGGCGGCGGAGGCAGACGCAGATGTGCTCCTCGTTCCCGAGCTCGCACTGACGGGTTACCCCCCCGAGGACCTGGTGCATCGTCGAGACTTCGTGGACGCCAACCTGGTAGCACTCCATCGACTGGCCGCTTCCGCTACCGACGTCACAACCATCGTCGGCTTCGTTGACCGGGCATCCGATTCGGCAAGGGGTGCGGCCGACTCGGAAGAGAGGTCGGTGGCCAACGCCGCGGCGGTTCTTGCCAACGGTGCCATCTTGGGGATCTATCACAAGGTTCTGCTGCCCAACTACGGGGTCTTCGATGAGGACAGATACTTTTCGGTTGGAGCCGATCCAGGTCAGACCTGGCCAATCGGCGACGTATTGATCGGCTTGTCCATCTGCGAGGACATCTGGCTACCCGATGGGCCACCAAGCCAACAGGCGGAACGAGGAGCGCAGATTCTCCTCAATATCAATGCGTCGCCGTTTCATCGCGGGAAGGCTGCTGAGCGGGAGGAGATGCTCGCGACCCGCGCCAGGGATGCGGGTGTGCCTGTCATCTATCTGAATCTGGTCGGTGGCCAGGACGAGCTCGTGTTCGACGGAGCATCGGTGGTGCTCGACGGGAAAGGGAACGTCATCCATCGCTCCGCCCAGTTCGAGGAGGACTTCTTCGTTGTCGATGTCCCTATCGGTGATGCGATTGCTTCACCAGGCTCGATATGTCCCCTTCTCGAGCCTACCGAGGAGATGTATCGCGCCTTGACGGTCGGACTCGCCGACTACGTAGCCAAGAACGGTTTCGAGAGTGTCGTCATCGGTCTTTCCGGCGGTGTCGACTCGGCTCTCACCGCCGTCATTGCCGTGGACGCCCTCGGACCTGACTCGGTACAAGGAGTAGCAATGCCGTCGCGGTTCTCCTCGGACCACTCACTGGCGGATGCCCGCGCCCTGGCGGAGAATCTTGGAATCAGGTTCGATGTCGTGCCGATAGATGGCGTGTACGAGGCCCATCTCGATTCACTCTCGGCATTCTTCGAAGGCACCGAGTTCGGGGTTGCCGAGGAGAATCTCCAGGCCAGGTCGCGAGGAGCGACCCTGATGGCCATCTCGAACAAGTTCGGCCCGATGGTTGTGGCCACCGGCAACAAGTCGGAGATGGCAACAGGCTATGCCACTCTCTACGGCGACATGGTTGGTGGCTATTCGGTTCTCAAGGATGTGTTCAAGACGTCGGTGTACGAGCTGGCCCGCTGGCGGAACAAGGACCGTGAGGTGATTCCGCAGAGCACGATCGACAAGCCACCTTCGGCGGAATTGCGTCCCGATCAGAAGGATTCGGATTCACTTCCGCCCTACGAGGTCCTTGACGCGATTCTCGAGCGCTACGTGGAGCGAGACATGGGTACCGAGGAGATCGTTCTGGTGGGATACGACCGAGATCTGGTTACCCGGGTGACCCAGATGGTCGATCGCAACGAGTACAAGCGGCGCCAGGCTGCTCCTGGAGTAAGGATCACAACTAAGGCCTTCGGGAAAGACCGACGTCTCCCCATCACCAACGCCTACCGTCCGGGCGCATGATCGCTCAGGTCCTGATCAATGGCGAGCTCAGCGACGGCCGGATCCCGGTCACCGACTCGTCCGTTCTTCGTGGTGACGGGTGTTTCGAGGTACTCAGGGCCTACGACGGGCGACCATTCGGGATTGACCAGCACCTCGATCGTTTGGAAGCGAGCGCCCGCCGTCTCGAGATCGATCTTCCCGATCGTGGTGACATCTCGAGTTGGATAACCGGCACGGCCGAGAGTTTGGGGGATTGCTACGTTCGGGTGGTCGTTACCCGTGGGTCCAGTGTTCCTGGGGAGGACGAGATACCCCAGGTAATCGTCTTCGGATACCGATGGGCTGTTGACCCTGGTCCGGTCCGGCTCTTCCCGATCGAGGCGCCGTGGCACGCCGCCGGGGTGGAATGGGATCTCGCCGGCGCCAAGATTCTCTCATATGCCCCAAACCTCGCTGCGACCAGGAAGGCCAAGAAAGAAGGTTTCGACGACGCCCTGTTGGTCACTACGGATGGGCGGGTCCTGGAAGGGTCAACGTTCTCGATCGCCTGGGTCATCGATGCCGTGATCGAGACGCCATCGCTCGCTCTGGGGATTCTCGACTCGATAACCCGTCGAGTCGTATTGGATGCTGCCCGTGGGCTCGGCATCGAAGTGTCGGAAGGCTCATGGACTCTGGATCGTCTCGCCGATGCCGTTGAGGTGATGGCCCTCTCCACTGTTCGTGAGGTGCAATCTGTCACCCAGGTTGGAAAGGTGTCCTTTCGGTCCGGACCCACTACTTCCCGCCTCGCTTCGGTCTTCGAATCGGTTACGCGTCAGGCGTCGAAACCCGGGAACTAGCGCTGCCACTGGTTACGTTGGGGTGTCATGAAGTCCCGAACTCTGATCTTGGCTCTCGTTGCGTTTGCAATGCTGGTCGCCGCCTGCGACGGCGAGCAAGCGGAGCTTTCGACAACCTCCTCTGTGATCACTGGGACCACCGAAACACCTGGTCAGGTGACCACCACAACGCTTGAGCAGGCCACCTCGACAACGACGATCCTCCGTGGCGAGACTGTGGCGAGCTATGAGATAACAGTTCGAATCTCCACGGACAACGGAGAGATCTTCTACGTCGTGATACCCCCCGGCGCCTATACCGATGTCGATCTGGAGAACTTCGTCGGAGACCTGATGGAAGCCAATCCTGGCCTGTGGGGGGCCGAGGTTTTCGATGATGAGGCCGCGGTTCAGGCCTTCGTGATCCCTGAGGACCAGCGAACGGAGGAGCAGCAGGGCCTTCTCGACGAAAACCACTTTGTCAGCCTCATCGGTGGTGACACCATGAAGTTCCAAGGCCCGTTCGCGGAGTTCGGCGAGTTCGTCATCGGTTCCTAGCGGTCTAGAGCAAAAGCCCTGCCACCAGCAGAAATCCGCCAAAGCCGACCACGTCGGTGATCAAGGTAACGAAGATCGACGAAGCTAGAGCCGGGTCCTGGTCGAGTCTCCTCAGAATCAGCGGAATCGCAGTCCCGGCCACGGTCGCAATGACGAGATTGGCCAGGGAGGCTACCGCTACCACAACGGCCAGGGTCGCCGGTTCCGAGGTCGTTTGGAAGACACCGGTGGTGGCGAGGACGAAGGTGAGCCCTGAGGCAACCGCAGCCAGGAGGAGACCATTGAGGGTACCGACACCAGCTTGACGGGCCAGGATCCTCGGAACCTGGGCCCGGGGCACGTCGTCGGTGGCAAGGGATCTGATCATCACCGCGAGACTCTGGTTTCCGCCATTGCCGCCGAGCAGCGCGATTACCGGCATGAGTGCGGCCAGAACGGGCTCTCTGCTGATCAGGCCTGTCTGCTGCTCGATGACCAAGGCGACGGCCAGTGCCAGGAAGAGGTTGAGAACCAACCAGGGCGCCCGCATTCGGAAAGACTCGGTGATGTCTGAGTAGACGGTTTCTTTGATGCCTGCCCCGACCGCAGCGGCAAAATCCTCGGTGGCTTCGTCCTGAACCGCCTCGATTACCGCATCGGTGGTGACCATTCCCAGCAGGGTTCCGTCCTCATCCGTCACAGGGACACCGAAGAGGTGATAACGCTGACACAGATCGGCCACCTCCTCACGGTCGGTATGGGCCGTTACCGCTGCGGGGTCGGCAACCATGACATCGGCCAGGGGAGCCCCCGGTCTCCTGAAAACGAGGTCGCGAAACGAGATAACCCCCTGAAGTTGGTTGTCATCGTTCACGACGTAGACATATGAGAGGTCTTCGTATTCGTCGTGCAACTGGCGAATCCGCTCGATCGCCTCGCCGGTGGTCAGCCCGAGCGGCAGGGCGGCGATCTCGGTGGTCATCAGGCCCCCGGCGCTATCCGACGGGTAGACGAGAAGGTCGCGAACTTCTTGCTCTGCCTGATCGGTCATCGCTGCGAAGATGTCATCCTGGATGTCTTCGTCGAGCTCGTCGATGAGGTCGGCGGCGGCCTCGCCGGGCATCTCATTGAGCACCGCGGCCAGGTCTCCCAGGGGGACCTGTTCGACCAGTTCGGCAGCTAACTCCGGTGCGATCTCCTCGAGGACCTCGGCGGCGTCGCCATGCCCGAGCTCAGATAACAATCTTGCAGCGTCGTCCTCCTCCAACTGCTCGAGCACGTCGGCGGCATCCCCCGGCACCGCTCCAGCCAGGGCTTCCCATTCCTCGGTTTTCAGATCGAGATAGTCGGCGACATCCTCTGGCTCGCGTTGTGCGGCGACGAGGAGCTTCTTTGCGAGTTGACGCGGGCTTCTGAGTCGAAGTCTCACTGTTGCCCCCGGGGCGGTTGAAACGGGGTCAGGCTACTGCGAGTCTCACCCCTCGTAGGGGCGAACGGCAGTGACGTTCACGGTGAAGGTCCCGGCCGGGGCCGTGTAGGAGACGTCGTCGCCGACCGATGCCCCTATCAGCGCCGAGCCCAGCGGACTTGTCGGAGAGGCCAGGAGGAGACCGGGCGACTTGTTCTCCTGTGGTGCGACGAAGTACTCCAGCTCGTCGCCATCATCGTCGACGACGGTTACCACGGAGCCAATCTGAACCTTTCCGGTGTCTGACACCTCGCGCACCTCGGCGGTGTCGACCACATGTTCGAGCTTCCGGATTCGTGCCTCCATCAGACCCTGCTCGTTCTTCGCAGCGTCGTAGTCGGCGTTTTCGCGCAGGTCGCCGTGAGAGCGTGCTTCGGCGATCCGCTCCGAGATCTCCCTGCGACCGTCGACCTTGAGGAAGTCCAACTCGTCCTGGGCTTTCTTGAGAGCCGCCGGGGTGAGAAAGGTTGACTGATCAGACATCGGACCATGAGGATAATTCAGGGGCGAGTCTTAAAGGGCACTGCCCTCATGTTCTGAGCACACGCTTAATCTCATTCTCGTGACTGATACCCGTCTCACCAGATATAGCCACGGTTCCGGCTGAGCCTGCAAGCTCGGCCCCGCCGAGCTGGCTCAGGTTCTGGGTCCCGTGAAAAACCACACCGCAACATCTCACCCTGATCTGCTGATCGGGATCGGGACGAGCGACGACGCCGGCGTATATGCGCTGGGGGACGGTCGCGCCCTGGTGCAGACCGTCGACATCTTCACCCCTGTTGTTGATGGGGCAATCGATTGGGGCCGCATCGCTGCCGCCAACGCACTGAGCGACATCTACGCCATGGGGGCGACACCTCTCACCGCCCTTCAGTATCTGGCCTGGCCCCGAGATGTGCTTCCGTTCGATCTGGCGAGCGAGGTGATAAGGGGGGGAATGGACGTGATGGCCGATGCCGGCTGCACGGTTGTCGGTGGCCATTCCATCGACAGCCCCGAGCCCACTTACGGATTTGCCGTCACGGGTGTCGCCGACTCCAACACCCTGGTTTCCAACAGTGGCGGTCAGGCCGATGATGTGCTGATCCTCACCAAGCCACTCGGGATGGGAGTCATCACCACGGCGATCAAACGAGAGAAGTGTCCCTCCGACCTGGCAGATGAAGCCATCGAGAGCATGGCCACCCTCAATGCCGTGGCCGGAGCTGCCCTTCATGGTCACCATGCCAATGCCGCCACAGACGTGACCGGGTTCGGGCTCTTGGGTCATCTCCGTGAGGTGTGTGAAGCGTCCGACGTGGGTGCCGTTGTCGAGTTCGGCCGGGTGCCGATTATGCGAGGCGTCGCCGAGCTGCTCGCCCAGGGCATCTGGGCCGGAGGTTCGCAGCGAAACCTCGAGTCGCTCAAACCCGATGTCGATTCGAGTGTTGACGACGACCAGTTGCGTCTGCTCGTGGATGCTCAAACGTCAGGTGGTCTTCTCGTGGCGATACCAGAGGATTCATCGGATGGTTATCTGCAGGCTGTGCCTGGCTCCTCGATAATCGGACGACTCACTTCTGAGAAGACCCTGAAGGTCATCTAGTGCTCTGGCCGGGGCACTAGCTTGACCCAACGAAGATCAAATCTGTGAAGCCCGACGAACGCCTCGAGAACATCGCCGTTGCTCTCTCTATCCCCAAGGTCGAGCGACACATCTTCCTCTGCGCCGACCAGAGCAATCCGAAATGCGCCTCACGCGTGGTCACCAACGAGCTCTGGCGTCATCTCAAGTCAAGACTGAAGGAGACGAACATGACTTCTGCTCCTCCCGGGTGGCAAGGAGAGATGGACAGGGATCCCGATCCAGTCGAGCCAGGCCAGGGCACCGTCCTCCGCTCCAAAGTCGACTGTCTGAGAATCTGCGAGCAGGGAGCCATCGCCGTGGTCTATCCCGATGGCACCTGGTACGCCCGTTTGGATGTCGAGAAACTCGACAGAATCATTGACGAGCACCTGGTCGGAGGACGACCGGTGGATGAGCTGAGTTTCACGACTGGAGACCTGAAGCCATGAGGTTGCTGCGATGGGTTGTCGGCTCCTGGCTGGCGTGGAGACTCTTTGGGCCGACCTACAAGCCCCCATTCAAGGCGCCTCAGGAGCACCCTTGGCGATTGCCCGGGCGAACGGTGTTTGTCGGAGATGAGGAGTTTCTGGTTCGTGAGGCCGGGCCGGAGGATGGCGATCCGATTCTCCTGATCCATGGGTTGGGGGGTTCTTCGCTTGGAGAGTGGTATCAGATCGGTCCCAAGCTGGCGACTTATCGACGGGTGATCATGGTCGACCATCGCAACCACGGGATGGCCCCTCAGGCATCACAGCGATATGAAGTCGAGGATGTCGCCGACGACATCGCCGCCGTTCTCGATGAGCTCGGAATCGGGGCAATTGACGTTGTGGGCTACTCGATGGGCGGAGCCATCGCCCAGGCTCTCGCCCATCGCCATCCTGGTCGGGTTTCGAGCCTCGTCTTGATTGCCACATTCGCTTCCCATCCGAAGGAGATGAGATGGATTCGCCAGGTGGGCGCCATCCTCACTCGTGCCTGGGAACGACTTACAGGCGTGGGCACTCCCGAGGTTCGTACCGGGTACCTCCTCGCCGCAGGCGCCGTGGAGCGCCGGCACGCCCGTTGGTTATGGGAGGAGGCCCATAGGCGAGTTCCCGACACCGGGGCGCAGGCGACGTTGGCTGCGGTGCGATTCGACTCGCGGCGCTGGGTCGGCAGACTTGGCATCAAGACGATGGTGGTCATCCCCACAGATGACCTGCTGGTCCCGCCCGCATGGCAATACGAACTGGCCGGCCTGATCCCGGAAGCAACGGTGGTCGAAGTTGTAGATGCACGTCATGAGGTGGTTTGGACACATCCGGACAGGATTCTCGACGAGTTGAGCTCGTTTCTGAGTTGAGGCGACCGGGCTCCGCTCGTGTAGTGGTGGCTGAGGGGATCATGAAAGTGAATCCGTCGCGATTCTTACTCCAACGACAGATTCCAGTGGGTTGACCTTGGCATGGCGTGTTTACTTGACGAGATGCGATTCTTTATGGTGCGGGCCACGAAAAGGCGAGAGAATCGTGATGGAATGAAGGATGACGATGTCGACTGACTCCTACGACCCCCAAGTCGTAGTGCAATCCTCTCCTGTGCCGCGCTCACGGGTCGCTGCTTACGTGGCCTTGACCAAGCCGCGAATCATTGAGTTGTTGCTGATAACCACTGTTCCGGCAATGGTTTTAGCCGCAGACGGATGGCCGGGCACATGGCTGGTTCTGACCACCCTGATCGGAGGAACTCTCTCCGCCGGTGGGGCGAACGCCCTCAACAACTACCTGGACAGAGACATCGATGAATTGATGAATAGGACGCGTGGTCGGCCGCTCGCCCGTAACGAAGTGTCTCCCACCAGCGCCATGGTGTTCGGCATCGTGCTTGGCGCAGCAGGATTCGTTTGGCTGGCAGTGGCCACCAATCTTCTCGCGGCGTCGATCTCCACAGCTGCCCTCCTCTTCTACGTGTTCGTGTACACGATCGCGCTGAAGCGAAGATCAGTTCAGAACATCGTGATCGGGGGAGCCGCCGGCGCAGCGCCGGTGCTGGTTGGGTGGGCAGCCGTGACGGGAAGCGTGGATGTGCCGGCCTGGGTGCTGTTCCTGGTCGTGTTCTACTGGACGCCGCCGCACTTCTGGGCTTTGGCCTTGCGTTACAAGGACGACTACGAGCGGGCGGGTGTCCCGATGCTGCCGGTGGCGGCCGGCATCGAGGTCACCACCCGTCGAATGCTGCTCTACACGGGTCTTATGGTTGGGGTCTCACTGTTGCTCGTTCCTCTCGCCAACATGTCGTGGATCTACCTCACTGCATCGCTTGTCCTCGGTGCCTGGTTCCTTTGGGATACCTGGCGGGTCTACCGAGATCCAAGCCAGGCGATGCGACTGTTCACCACCTCGACGGTGTACCTGTCGGTTCTCTTTGCCGCTGTGATGCTGGACGTCCTTTTGTGAGGCGTCTCATCGTGGGGATATCGTTCAGTGGTCTCTTGCTTGCGGCTTGCTCCTCTGATATTGCCGTGTTCCCCCGGATCGCCTCATCTCCGGGAAGTGTGGGTGTTGGTGCACAGAGGGTGATGGTCGCGCTGACCGACTTCGAGACCGGAGACTCCCTCGCCGCTCCCGATGTCGAGGTTGTGGCGACGCTTCGAGACGACACGGGTTCCCCGTTGGGCGAGTACATCGGCGAGTTCGTCTGGTTGGTGCCCGAAGTTCGAGGTCTTTACGCCTTTCACATGGACATTCCGGGACCGGGGACCTTTCAGATCACCATGGACGCCGGTCGTCTTGGTGAACTTGGGCCCGTGGGTCTGGTGACAGTCGATGATCCGCTGGTGGTCAGTCCCGGTGACGAGGCCCCCAGATCGGATACCCGTACTTCGGCTGATGTCGATATGGCCGATCTCACTTCGGACCCGACCCCCGACCCGTCCTTTTATGAGCTCACCGTGACCGAGGCGGTGGAGTCGGGCGCCTCTGTGATCATCTTTGCCACACCGGCCTGGTGTACTTCCGAGACATGTGGGCCGCTGTTAGAGCAGGTGAAGGAGATGTCGGCAGGGTTCCCAACGCTCAACTACGTCCATGTCGAGGTCTACGAGAACATTCACGTGAGCTCGTTCGATGAGTTGATCCTCGTCCCTTCGGTGGCTGATTGGAGTCTTCCTTCGGAGCCCTGGGTCTTCGTGACAGACGCCGATGGTGTTGTGTTTGCCTCATTCGAGGGAGCCGCTTCCGACGACGAATTGTCTCGCGTCTTCGAAGCCGTCTCTCGATGATTCGCCGGTTTTCGTCGAAGTTGGGCGGACGCCGGGATTCTCCGTATGATGCCGTCCCGATGGTCCGGTTCCGCCAACGTATATCTCGTCCAATTACGCTTGTCGGCACGACCGTCCTTCTCGCCTCCTGTTCGTTTGTCGAGATTCAAGATGCCCCGCTCACGATTTTCGAACCGGCCGGTCCGAATGCAGAGCGCATCGACGGCCTGTTCTGGATGGTCTTCTGGATAGCAACTGCTGTCTTCGTGCTGGTGATGGGTGCGATCGTCGTCATGCTCTTTCTATTCCGGGATCGGGGCGAGGCCGATGCGGAGGAGCCGAAGCAACTGCATGGCAACGCCAAACTCGAAGTGGTCTGGACGGTCATCCCGGCCCTGATCCTGGCGGCGATTTCGGTGCCAACCGTCTCGGCCGTATTCGAACTCACCGGATGCGACTCGGACTCGATGGTTGTCGAGGTCGTCGGCCACCAGTGGTGGTTCGAATACAACTACCCCGACCAGGGGATCGACACCGCCAATGTGATGGTCATACCGGCGGGTCAAGAGATCTGCGCAGTGATGACCTCAGATGACGTTCTTCACAATTTCTGGATTCCCGCTCTGCATGGAAAACGCTATCTCGTGCCGGGTCAGGTAACCGAGTTGAGGCTCGAGTCCTACGAGCCCGGCGAGTTCTGGGGTCATTGTGCCGAGTTCTGTGGCCTGTCTCATTCGTTGATGCGAGCCCGCGTCTTGGCTGTTACGCCGTCCGAGTTCGATGCATGGGTCGCCGAGCAGCAGGCGCCTGCGGCGCTGCCTGTCGAAGGCACCCCGGAGTACGACGGCTATCAGGTGTTCACCAATAAGGGCTGTGTCCAGTGTCACACGGTCCGCTTTGACGACGGCTCGGCCTCGAACATCGTCCCGCGGGAGGCCTTCAACGGTCCGGATCTGACCCATTTCGCCTCGAGAACCGTATTCGCCGGCGCCAGCCTTCCAGAAGAGGGGCAAACATACGACGCTGCCCTCAAGGAATGGCTGGCAGATCCGCCAAACGTCAAACCCGGTAGTTTCATGCCGAATTTGGCCCTCACCTCCCAGGAGATAGACGTTTTGATCATTTGGCTGGAGAGCAACAAATGACGGCAACCGCCGAGCGTCCGCGGACGACGATCTTCAAGCGCCCGTCCTCGACGACCGGGTGGTGGTCATGGCTGACCACGGTGGATCACAAGAAGATCGGCATCATGTATGGCTACGCCGCCTTCTTCTTCTTCATCATTGGTGGCCTCGAAGCCCTCATGCTCAGGATCCAGCTGGCCTCGGCCAACGCCGAGTTCCTCACTGCCGGCGCCTACAACGCAATGTTCACCATGCACGCCACGACCATGGTCTTCCTGTTCATCATGCCGGCCTCGGCTGCCTTCATGAACTACCTGATCCCTCTGATGATCGGTGCCCGCGACGTTGCCTTCCCCCGGTTGAACGCCCTGTCGTGGTGGATCTTCTTATTCGGTGGCATCTTCTTGTACAGCACGTTCATCTTCGGAACTTCGGTACCCCCTATTGGACCCGACGGCATCGCCGGGAACCTCGCGGCGGGGGGAGGGCCAGGAAGCTTCAATTGGCTCGCCGACTCTCCCGATGGCGGCTGGTTCGGGTACCAGCCCAACGCCGGTCCTTTCTACTCGCCGGGGACGGCCATGGACTACTGGGCTCTCGGTCTTCAGCTCATCGGACTCGCGTCGTTGGTCTCCGCAGTCAACTTCATTGTCACCGTTTTCAACATGCGTGCCAAAGGCATGCGGCTATTGCGGATGCCGGTGTTCGTGTGGATGGGGACCGTTGTTGCGTTCCTACTCCTCTTCTCAATTCCGATCATTGCGGTGGCGCTCTTCATGGTCACCTTCGATCGGCAGTTCGGAACCCTCTTCTTCGCGCCTGTGGGCGGTGGGGACCCGATTCTCTGGCAGCATTTGTTCTGGCTTTTCGGGCACCCGGAGGTCTACATCCTGATCCTGCCTGCCATGGGAATCGTGTCTGAGGTCCTGCCGGTCTTCTCCAAGAAGCCCCTGTTCGGCTATTCGGCCGTGGTATTTGCTGGAGCAGCCATTGCCTTCCTCGGATTCGGCGTGTGGGCCCACCACATGTTCTCCTCGGGAATCACTCCCGTTGCCCAGGCGGCATTTGGCCTGGCGACGATGACCATTGCCATCCCCACCGGCATCAAGATCTTCAATTGGCTCGGGACCATGTGGGGAGGGCGAATTCGCATGACCACCCCCATGCTCTTTGCCGTTGGTTTCATCGCGATGTTCACGATCGGCGGGCTTTCGGGAGTGACCCATGCAGTCGTGCCCTCAGATTGGCAGCAGACCGACACCTACTACATCGTCGCCCACTTGCACTATGTCTTGTTTGGCGGTTCGGTGTTCGGGTTGTTCGCCGGGCTCTATTACTGGTACCCCAAGCTGACCGGCAAAATCATGAACGAGAGGCTGGGGAGGATCAACTTCTGGCTGATGTTCATCGGCTTCAACACCACGTTTGCTCCGATGCACTGGCTCGGGCTGCAGGGGATGGTGCGACGAACCTGGAAGTACCCTCCGGAGACAGGCTTGGAGCCGTGGAATGTCGTCGTGACGATTGGCGCCTTCATCATCGCCACGGGTGTGGCCGTCTTCATGTACAACTGGTATCACAGCCGGAGACACGGTGAGGACTCCGGGCTCGACCCGTGGGATGCAAGGACTATCGAGTGGACGATCCCCAACCCGACTCCCGAGTACAACTTCGCAGTCTCGCCGGTGGTCTCGAAACTGGACCACTTCTGGCATCTAAAGTACGACCAGGATGACGAGGGTCGTGCTGTCCGCAAAGAAGATGCCGACCAGATCATTGCCGAGTTGGAACATGTCGGGCTCAATCCACCCGAGCCGATACATCTGCCCACCCCTTCCTACTTCCCGTTGATCATGGCTGCCGGCCTCCCCCTGATGTTCTACGGGATCATCTATCACACGACTGGATGGGGCGTGGCCCTGATCGCGATAGGGGCGGTTGTTTCGCTTGCCGCCGTGATCGGGTGGGCGATCGAACCAGTCGAGGAGCCTCACGACGAGCCGGGCGAAGAGAGGCCGGAGGAGGTGCAAGCCCGTGTCTGATGTAGCTCACGACACTCCCGTTTCCCACCACGACGAGCGCGAATCGACCGGGATCGACAACCGCAAGCTCGGAATGTGGGTTTTCCTCAGTTCGGAGTTCATGTTCTTCGGGGCGTTGATCGCGACCTATCTGCTCTACTCGAATCGGGGCGGTTTCGAGGGGACCTACCCGTCGGAGATCTATGACATTCCGTTCACCTCCGTCAGCTCCTTTGTATTGTTGATGAGCTCTCTGACGATGGTGCTTGCCCATAACGCCTTGAGCAAGGGCGACCAGAACGGCACCCGGACCTGGCTGTTCGCCACTGCTGCCCTGGGTGCTGTGTTTCTCGCTGGCCAGGTGTTCGAGTTCACCGAGTTCATCACCAAGTACGACATGACCCTGTCCTCCAACCCGGCAGCGTCGGCGTTCTATCTGCTCACCGGGTTTCACGGAACACACGTGGCTATCGGGGTGATCATGCTGCTCTCGCTTTGGGGCATCTCCCGTCGCCGGGGCGGTCTCAGTGAGAAACAGGGCATGAGCCTCGAGCTGGTCGGGTTGTACTGGCACTTCGTCGACATCATCTGGATCGTCATCTTCACTGTCGTCTACCTGCTCTCGGTGCCTCCCGCATGACAACAGACCACGACACCCACCCGTCGCCTGCTCAGTACTGGAAGATTGCTGCGCTCCTGGCAGTGCTCACGGTGTTTGAGGTGGCGATGTTCTACGTCGATCGTGAACTCGGGCTCGGCGGTCTCAACGCCCTCATCCTGATTTCTCTTGCGTTGCTCAAGTTTGTGATCGTGGTCGGCTGGTACATGCACCTCCGATTCGAAAACGCCATCCCCAGCCGCTTCTTCACCGCCGGTGCGATCCTCGCCGTAGGCCTCTATCTCGTGGTCCTGTCGGCAATGGGGGTCGTTGTCATTCGGGGTTAGGGGCGCGTCGATCGTGATACCCGACTGGCACCCGCATTTCGATGTCTGGGCCCTGATCTTCGTGCTCGGGTTCGGCTATTGGTACGCCAATGCGCGGATCCGGACCCATTCAGTTTCGGTTGCTCCGGGTCCGACCCGAAGACAGTGGTGGCAGTGGTATCTGGCGCTCGCACTGATGTGGCTGGTCTCTGGGTGGCCCCTCCATGACATCGGTGAGGAATCGCTGTTCTCGGTGCACATGGTGGAGCACATCGTTCTAGCCCTGGTGGTCGCACCACTGCTGCTCATGGGTACTCCACGATGGCTTGCCGACGCAACCCTGGGCCATCCGTGGGTAACCAGATGGCTGAGACCTCTGGCTCGCCCCGTGCCGGCCTTTGTGCTCTTCAACACAACATTCATCCTGATCCACTGGCCGGAGATGGTCGGGTTGATGCTGGGCAACGAGCTGGCCCATTTTCTCATTCATTCGCTTCTCTTCTTCTCGGCTTTCCTCATGTGGATGCCTGTTCTCTCTCCGACCATGGCGATTCCGAAGATCTCTCGCCCGGCGCAGATGCTCTACCTGTTCTTCCAATCTCTGCTTCCCACCATCCCGGCCTCGTTCCTCACCTTCTCCACGGTGGCTCTCTACACGGGGTACGGCGCCGCCGCTTTGGAGTGGGGGTTGGATCCCGTGACCGATCAGACGATTTCCGGCATTGTGATGAAGCTTGGCGGCGGCTTCATTCTCTGGATCACCATTGCGGTCATCTGGTTCCGGTGGACTTCCGAAGAACGTGAGTGGGAGGAACTCAACACCTCCGTTCCTACCGCGTGAGCCTGCCACTCCAGCGCGGACGGTTCTTCCTGCCTGGCCCGACTGAAGTGCACCCCGGACGTCCTGGCCGCCCAGACCGCGCCGATGATCGGTCATCGCGGCGAAGCCATTCAGGATCTGATGTCTCGCATCGAAACCGGTCTGCGGCCACTGTTCCTCACGGAGAGGCCGGTGTTCGTATCGACCTCATCCGCAACCGGGCTGATGGAGGCTGCTGTTCGCAACGGGGTTGTCGGTGGTCGGGTATTGAGCCTCGTCAACGGCGGTTTCTCCGGCCGATTCGCAGAGATTGCTCGGACCTGCGGCTTTGAGGTTGACGCGTTGACGATCCCATGGGGAGACGTGCACCCGCCGGACCAGGTCGCCGACCGTCTCGGCGCCGGCGGATATGACGCGGTGACCGTTTCGCAGTCCGAGACGTCGACCGGCGCCCTTCAGGATCTTGAGGCCATCGCCTCGGTGGTCGGTGAGCGGGAGGAAACCCTGTTGCTCGTCGACTCCGTCACCGGGGTCCCCGGGTTGGAGACGAGAACCGACGAGTGGGGGATCGACTTCATACTCACCGGGTCCCAGAAGGCTTTGGCACTGCCACCTGGGACTGGCGTTCGGAGTCGCGTCCGACGCGATGATGGATCGATCAAAGATTGCTCCCGGACCGGGGCTGGTACTTCGACCTCGACCGACTCATGTCCGAGCTCGTGAAGAACCAGACTCCGGCCACACCCGCGGTGTCTCTCCTGTATGCACTCGACGTCCAGCTATCCCGAATAGCGGAGGAGGGCATCGAGAACCGATGGAAGAGACATCTGGCGATGCAAAAGCGGACGATCGAGTGGATCGAAGAGATGAGAGAAGCCGGGGTGGGTATCGAAGCCCTGGCCGCCGAGGGTTATCGGTCCCCAACGGTTACTTGTATTTCGATGCCAGGACGTGACGGAGCGTCGGCTACCGTCGCCGAAATGCTTGATCGCGGCTGGGTGATCGGTGGGGGCTACGGCAAGCTGACGGAGTCCACAATCCGTATCGGCCATATGGGTGACCACACGGTCGATGAGCTGGATCTTCTTCTCGCGGAGCTCGGCGACGTTCTCGTGTCATGACCTTCACAGTTCTGGTCACCGATCGAGTTTCGGATGAGGGGTTGGCACCGTTGCTCGACGACCATCGTTTCGCTGTCGAGACCATTCACGACTCCTCGAGTGATGAATTCGAAGCGGTCCTGGCATTGGCAGTGGGCTTGATTGTTCGAAGCGCCACGAAGGTGGACGACGGCATGATGACGAGGGCGGTCGGTCTCAGGGTCATCGGCAGGGCTGGAGTCGGTGTCGACAACATCGACCTGGCGGCCGCCTCCAAAAGGGGGATTGCGGTGTTCAATGCCCCGGGAGGCAATACCAACGCCGCTGCCGAGCTGACGATGGCGCTGATGCTCGCTCTGGCGAGGCGGCTCACGGAGGCCGATCGATCGATGAGGGAGGGTCGATGGGATCGAGCCGGTCTCCAAGGAATCGAGTTGAAGGGGCGCACCCTGGGGCTGGTTGGTGCGGGTCGTATTGGTGGGGAGGTCGCCCGACGATGCCAGGTGTTCGGGATGGATGTTCTGGTTTACGACCCGTACCTGACAGAGGAGCGAGCCGAGCAGCTTGGAGTGCGCCTGGTCAGCCTCGATCATGTGGTCGAGAATGCAGACGTGATCTCCTGTCATGTTCCCCTGACCGACGAGACCCGCGGATTGATCGATGCCTCTCGACTTGGCCAGATGAAGGATGGGGTCTTGGTGATCAATGCCTCCCGCGGAGGCGTCATCGACGAGGCAGCACTGGCAGAGGCCCTTCACAATGGGGCTATCGCGGGAGCCGCCCTCGACGTTTTTGAGAGGGAGCCATTGTCAGAAGAAAGCCAGCTGCGCAATGCTCCCAACCTGGTGCTTACCCCTCATCTGGGAGCCTCGACCGAGGAGGCGCAGGTGGGTGTGGCGACCGAAGTAGCCGGCTACGTCCACACCGCTCTCGGAGAGGGCGATTTGTCGGCGGCGATCAACGCCGCTGATCTCGACTGATCTCAGACGATCTGGCTGACGATCGCGGTGTGTTCTTCGGGAGCGCTCTCCTCGTGACCTTCCCCTGAATTGATGAGAAGGACAGCGACAAGAATCAGAAGCACCGTGCCGATCCCGACCACGGCGACGAGAAGATCGCCACCCGTGATTCTCATCTGAGGTTGGCTCCCTGCCAGGGCGGCGAATCCGAGGATTCCGCTGGCGACCAGGATTGCGATGATGGCTGCTCCTCCAGAGGTCAACTCGTTGGACTGAATCAGGAGATAGGCGAAGGGAAGGACAAGAAGGAGAAGGATCACGGCAGCTGCCATCGGAATGCTCACAGCCTGACCCAAACGCTCTTTCACCTCTGTCACTTCTCCCTCGTCGCCGTCGGCAACCGCGACGGGGGTGCCGAACAACTGGGGAACCAGGGAGGTGACTGCTCCAAGAATTGCTCCGCCGACGACCATCACGGCCAGGGTCGCAAGAACGGGTAGCTGGGTCAGGCCCTCGTCTCCTTCGATCTCGGTGCCGAATCCGGCTGTCAGCAGGACTCCGGCGACGACGCCGAAGATGAGCCCCACTAGCGCGCCGATCCAGGCTGTCGAGTTCTTTGACGCGGACAGCTGCATGGCCGGATTCGCCGACGCGGCGGCGGCACGGGACAGTCCGGCGACGATGGCGCCAAAGATGAAGCTCACCAGGGCGGCTCCGATCAGAACGCCGGTTGAATCGACCGCCACGACCGGACCTGTGTCCGGAATCACCGCAGTCGTGTCTGCCCAGAACGCGCTTGCCACGAGAAATCCGACCAGGCCAAGGGCTGCTCCGGTCCAGGCCCCGAACCTGACCGCCGTCTTGATTCGTCGTCCCATGGAAACGGGTTCCAGAGGTTCCTCAGGCTCCGCCTCGACAATTGCCTCCTCGGCGATTGTTGGGACTTCGATCACAGGAGGATCCATCACGGCGACTGCTGACGCCGGTTCCTCAGTCGTCGGTGCCTCTGCGGCTACCTCGGTGACTGGCGTGTCAGCGACGGGAGCGGCTGGCGCCATCGGCGCGCCCCCCGCCCATGCCGTGAGCACATCGTCGACTGAGGTGCCGTTCTCGGTGGCTCGGGCCGCGGCGGATCGTTGCACCAGGTCAGTAGGCATACCGAGGGCTGCGGCGGCCGTATCAAGCAGTTCGCTCACGTTGCGGCACTCTAGTGCCCCGACCATCAACGTTTTCCGCGTTCACGACGGCCAGCGATGCCCCTGGCTGTGTCCTCGTCCTCAACGAACGGCCAGGTGCGCTGTCGTCCTGCGTCCTTCCCAGAGACACCCCTGCCTCGCCCTCAACATCGCCAACGTTGGTGGCCAGAGCACTAGCCGGGCAGTTTCATTCTTCGATTCGGAACCAAATGATCGACTTCGTTATGGCTTACACCAGCTCGAATGGCTTGGCGTATTGGAACCGTCCCCTGATGTCCTCCCGGTAAACAACCAGCCGGAGTATCTGGAAATGGTCGCCCCATGACGGATCGGGTGGGTTGATACCCAGCTGGGAAGAGGGAACGAAGCCAAAGCGGCTGTAGTAGCTGGTCAAGCCGAGCACACCGACCAAGGGCTCGCCACGCCGGTCCGCTGCGCTGATGACGGCCCTCATCAAGGTTGTTCCGACCCCATGGTTCTGACGGACCACCCTGATGCCGATCGGCCCCAAACCAAGAACGGGTACCTCGTCGACATGGGCCCTGGTGCAAACCACATGCCCGACGATCTGTTCGTTCTCGATGGCCACCAGAGAGAGAGCCGGAATCCATGCGGGAGACGCTCGAAGCAGGTCTACCAAGCCAACTTCCGAGGCTACCGCTTCCGGGTTGTCGGCCACGGAGAAGGCCTCGGCGTGGACTTCTCCTATCGATTGCGTGTCGCCCGCCGATTCCTGTCGGATCTGCATCGGGAGAGTGTGACAGGCCGGCGGCACAGTTCTGGGGCACCATTACCCTTCCGACGAAATGCTTGCCGTCATCAGCTACCCACCGATCCCGCTCTGGGACGTCGGGCCGTTCACCTTCTCTCTCCACGGTCTTTTCGCGGCCCTCGGTTTCATCGCAGGGGCCTGGATCGCCACCAGGGAACTCCGCAAGAGAGGGTTCGACACCCTCAAGTATCAATCCGCCCTGACATGGGGTCTGGTCGGCGCTCTGATCGGGGCCCGCTACCTCACGGCTCCCGCAGCCATCTTCGACGCCGTACAGGAAGGCACGTCGATCCTGGCGACCCTGCACCCTCTCAATGGGAACTTCTCCATCATGGGCGGCTTCGCCGGCGGAATCGTCGCCGGTATCTGGCGAATGAGACAGATTGAGCTCTCCATCCTTCCCACACTCGACATGTCTGCGTTTGGCCTGGCACTGGGAACCATCGTCGGGCGAATCGGCGATCTGGCCATTGTCGAACACCTCGGCAGCGCGACCAACGTGTGGTGGGGTTACGGGGTCAAACCCGGTTATGACCTCGCTCCCCAGCACAACGGGCTCGAGTGCACGGATGCGACGGTCGGTCTGGACGGATTCTGCGGTGTTTATCACCATGTCCCTGTGTATGACATGATCGGCGCCGTCATCCTGCTGGGCGTTCTCTACTTCATCTATGGGCGCTTCAAGCTTCACTACGGCCAGCTCTTCTTCATCTGGGTCGCCTGGTACGGGTTCCAACGCTTTGTGCTTGATTTTCTCCGCTTCGGAATGGGTGATGCCGAGATCGGGTCGTTCACCTGGAATCAGATCAGCGGTCTGGCCGCCGGCGTCGTCGCTTTGATCTTCGTCTGGTACATGGGTCGTCGTCAGCCTGTTGCCAGCCCCGAAGAAGATGAGTTGCGTGGTGCGGACCTGGATCAGGTGGCCGCGGCCGAAGCCACCTAGCCGACGTTTCTCTCGTCTCGCCAGGCGAGCCACTCCGCCACCGGGGCAAGGTCGTAGTTTGTCTGCCCGTCGAACCCGACGGTGATGAACGTGGCGCCGGCATCGACTAGCTCGTCCCCCATCTCGGGAGTGGTTGCCTTGGCGCCCGCCGACCGCTCGATCTCGGACGGATCCCGGCCGATGTCGGCACAGTGATTGTCGAGAACCTGGTTCTTGTGCCTGATCACGTCGGCCTTGCCGAAACCATGCCAGATGTCGGCGTACTCGGCTGTGTAGCGGAGGGTCTTCTTCTCACCACCGCCCCCGATGAGCACCGGGATGTCCCGGGTGGGAGCAGGATTGAGCTGTTCCCATCGGTTCTTGATTCGGGGAAGAGCCGCTTTCAGTTCGGCGAGACGCGATCCAGGGGTACCGAAATCGTATCCATACTCGTCGTAGTCCTTCTCAAACCAGCCGGCCCCGATGCCAAAGATCAGTCGCCCGTCCGAGGCGTGATCAACGGTTCGAGCCATGTCGGCGAGCAGGTCGGGGTTTCGATAGCTGTTACACGAGACCAGCGCCCCGAACTCAACACGCTCGGTGATCTCCGCCCAGGACCCGAGCATTGTCCAACACTCGAAGTGCTTCCCGTCGGGGTCTCCCATGAGTGGGTAGAAGTGATCCCAGTTGAAGACGGCGTCCACACCCATCTCCTCGGCTCGCACCACTGCGTCGCGGATAGTCGAGTATTCGGCGTGCTCGGGTTGAAGGCCAACCCCGATCCGTATGGGATTCGTCATGATATGAGATCTCCTGGCTGATAGGACCTGAGACCCTAGGAGATCAAAGCACCTAGACCCTCTATGCCGTACATCGAATCGATGATCAACTCGTCGACCACTGCCTGGAGTGCTTCGTGCTCGGATGCTCCATCCTCGAGGGTGGTCTCGTATGTGGCAAGCTGGCGATGGGCACTCGTTCCCTCCGAGACGATGGTGCGGGCGTTGCGGATCTCATCCCTCACGTCGAATTCGACAGCATCCTGTGCTAGCAATTCGATCACTTCGTCGATCAGGTCGGCCATCGGCACCAGCTCACCCTTGCCGAAATCGACCAGGGAGCCATCGGTTCCATAACGCTGGGCCCGCCATATGTTCTCTTCGATCATCCCCAGGTGAGTAAACGCGCCACTTCTGATTGTTGCGACGCAAGCGAAAGAGCATGCCCAGCATGCACTGGTAGAGAGCGGCGATCGTCATGGCATCGTCGACACGGGTGCAGACGTCGGTGACACGCATCTCGAGTGTTGGAAAACGAACCGACGGGCGAATGTCCCACCAGAGCTTGGTGGCGTCCTCGATGAGCCCCGCTCCGACGAGGACGTCGACATAGCGCTCGTACTCACCCCATGAGTCGAATTGCTCGGGGATGCCCGTCCTGGGGAGGTTCTGGAAGATGACCAGGCGATAGGCATGGAGACCGGTTGGGGCTTCCGTCCCAGAAGGGTGAGGAGGTGCTGAGTGCCAGCATGTGGGGAAGCATGTACTTGACCTGGTTCATCATGTCGATCCGGAGATCCCGGTCCTCGATGCCCACGTGGACATGCATCCCACATATGACGAGCTGTCGCGCCACTTGCTGATAGTCGGCGGCTAGCCGCAAATAGCGATCATCGTCGGTGGTTTCCTGACGCGCCCAGTTGGCGAAAGGATGTGTCGAGGAAGCGATTATCGCCGCTCCGTATTCCCCCACTATTCCATTGAGGTCACGTCGACAGTTGGCGACCTGTTCTCTCGCTTCTGAGACCTTGGTGCAGACGTCGGTCCTGATCTCGATCTGCGCCTTGAGAAACTCGTGGGTGGCCGCCGACCCGACCACGTCGTTGATCGATTCCCACATCTCGGGAGGCGGGCTCTTGATGAGGTCGCGGGTCTCCCGGTCCACCACGAGGTATTCCTCCTCGACACCGACCGTGAACGCAGGTCTTTCCAACACGGCAAGAACGCTAGTGCCCCGTCACCGGCCAGGGCACTAGAGCGCAGATCCCATCACGCTTCGGCGTTCTTCGGCGCACGCCTCACGAACGTGACAACCGTCGAGGTGGTCGTTGACCAGACCCATCGCCTGCATGAAGGCGTAGACGGTTGTCGGCCCGACAAACGACCAGCCACGCTTCTTCAGGTCTTTGGACATTGCTGTCGAGACCGGAGTGGTGGCAGAAATCTCGGTCGGTGCTTGCGTTTCCGGCTCCGCCCATGACCAGAAGTGAGCTGCCAGCGAGCCCTTCTCGTCGATGAGATCGAGCGCAAGCCCGGCGTTGTTGATGGCGGAACGGATCTTGCCCTGGTGCCTCACGATGCCCGTGTCATCGAGCAGACGTTCCACGTCGGCTTCGCCGAATCGGGCCACGGCTTCAGGTTCGAACCCGGCAAATCCCTCCCTGAAGTTCTCCCTTTTGCGGAGAATGGTCAGCCAGGAGAGACCCGCCTGAAACCCCTCGAGGCAGATCTTCTCGAACAAACGGGTGTCGTCGGTCGTCGGACGACCCCATTCGTCGTCGTGGTAGTGGCAGTAGATCTCGGGTTCGACGCCCCACCAGCAGCGGGAAATCCCGTCCTCTGCATTGATCAACTCCATGTGGGCACCGTTCTAGCGGTGTGTCGCCCAAATAGCTACGCGGTCTCGCCGGCCCTCGACGCCCCTGGCGGCGTCCTCCGCCTTGACGCAGCTACGGCTGCGCCTTCGTTGTGCGTCCTGGCCAGATGACGCCGATGACTCGGTGACACCCCGGCATCAATTGAGCGACAGACCACTAGCGGTTTCTACCGGCACTGGCTCGCGGACAAAGGCGCGATGGACTCGATCGACGACGGTTTAGGCGTGGTACCGGGAAGCAGAGGTATTGGTTAGCTCCGGGGTGAGCCCGCTTGCTCACCCCTCGGTTCGCTGGCGTCGTCGCTTTGACAGTTTGATGTGCTCTTCGGTGTGATGGAACCGACAGAACAGCCTTCCTTTCTCAACGCTGGTTGTCCCGCCATCGGCCCAGTGGTCCTCATGGTGGATGTCACACCAGTGCGGTGGTCACCGTCCACAAGTCATCCTCGGCGATGGCCTGGTCGACCGCTGATCTGAGACCACTCACTTCTCATCCCCCTTTCCCTATTTGATCAACTTACAAACGGGGTGTGACAAGAAATGCCTGAATCTGCGCTTCTGAGAAAGAATTCTTGATTTCTTTCTCAATCCCACCAGGACTCGCCGTTATGTGTGACTTCGTAACGACGAGCTGAAAGTCTGCCTCAGAATAGAGGCGCCTGGAGCACCACGCGGATGCCCTCACCGTGTGCACGTGGTTAGACCTCAGCGCGGGTTGGGCACACGCTTTGTCGTTTATCCGTCATTAGCAAGCCGACTCATAACCTGCGTCCTCGTGGAGTCAACACGCGTTCGTGACGCTATCTCAGGTGCAGTAGCAGCGGGTCTCGCCCTCGGCGTTTCCGAGCTTCTCGCTGGTCTGGTGAGCAGTTTGCCATCTCTCGTCGAGGGTCTTGGCAACTGGGTCATCGATAATTCTCCCGAACCCGTCAAGAATTTTGGGATCGAGGTGTTTGGCATCTACGACAAGCTCGCCCTGCTGATCGGGATAGCTTTGACAACCCTTTTGATAGGAGCCGTGGTCGGGGTCTTCGCACGAAAGCGATTCGGGATAGCGATTGGTGTGTTTATAGCGTTTGGTGTCGCTTCGGCGCTAGCCGCCGCTCAGGATCCTCAGGTTTCACTTGGCATGGCCATCATCCCCGCCGGGGCGGCGGCGATCACAGGGTTAGGTTCGCTTCAGTGGCTCTATGGTGTCGGGTCTGCCAAACCGACCCGGGACGAGGACGGCGAGTCGACCGATCCGTCTCGTCGGCAGTTTCTGGTCGGAGCAGGTGCGTTGCTGGGTCTTGCCGCGGTGTCGGCGAGTGTCGGGCGCTCTCTTCTCGAGGGAGCCAAGCGAGCGGTGTCGGGGCGGGCCGAAGTCATCCTCCCCAGCCCTGCGGTGGGTCTTCCCGCTCCGAGCGCTGCAGCAGAACTGGGTATTGCGGACCTGACTCCGATCATCGTTCCCAACGAAGACTTCTTCAGGATCGACACAGCGTTCTCGGTTCCCCGGGTCGACCTGCAGGACTGGACACTGACCATCAAAGGGCGAGTCGATCGGCCGTACACAATTAGTTACCACGACCTTCTCGACATGCGCATGGTTGAGAGCGACGTGACCCTCTCCTGTGTCTCCAATCGGGTAGGAGGAAATCTCGTGGGGAATGCGCGATGGCAGGGTGTTCCGCTGACCGAGATCCTCAACCGGGCCGGTGTGCAAGACGACGCCGAGCAGCTTGTCGGTCGTTCGGTCGATGACTTCACGGTCGGCTTCCCCGTGGAGGCGGCTTTCGATGGGCGTGAGGCCTTGATCGCCGTGGGGATGAACGGCGAACCGCTTCCTTTTGAGCACGGCTTCCCTGCCCGTCTCGTGGTGGCGGGTCTCTACGGATATGTCTCTGCTACCAAATGGCTGTCGGAGATCGAGCTGACCGGATGGGATGAGTTCGACGCCTATTGGGTCCCCAGGGGATGGTCCAAGGAGGCTCCCATCAAGACCCAGAGTCGAATCGACACGCCCCGCGGAACAGAACGGATTCCCCCAGGGCCAAGAACAGTGGCCGGGGTGGCCTGGGCGCCTGCTCGGGGAATTTCCAAGGTTGAGGTTCAATTGGGTGAGGGCGGGCCCTGGACAGAAGCCGAGCTGTCAGAGCCACTTTCCATCAACAGTTGGATCCAGTGGAAAGTCGACTGGAACGCCCAGCCCGGTCCGCATCTCCTTCGAGTGAGAGCTACAGACGGCGACGGGCAATTGCAGGATGAAATGGAGCGCCCACCCGCTCCGAACGGGGCGACCGGCTGGCACGCCCAACCCTGTCTGGTCCTCGACGCATAGGAGCACACACCACTAATCGGCTGCATCGAGAGCAGCTATTGCCCAGGCCAAACCGGATGCCGGGTCTTCGATGGCCAGTCGGAGGGCCCAGCCTGTTCCGGGGGCGCCGTCGTCGAACCAGAACCATCGAAGACGGCCCACTCCGGCACCTACCTCGTCCGGGTCTGGTGGCCAGTCGAGGTCGCAGAGTGCGGCGACCGTCCACCACGCCCCGTATCGCCCTGCTGCCGCCCCCCTTCGTCTTCCATGCGCTCCGCCTGAGGCGCCGGCCCACGCCATCCATACCAGGGCCTCGCTCGGGGAAAGGCCGACGATTCTCGCCTGGGTCAGACCCAGCGCCCTGATCGCTTCTCCTGCGCTTCCTTCGACCGAAGTTGTCTCGCATTGCCCGTTGGATTGCTCGGCCCATGGTTGGACGAGGTCGGTGAGTGCTCCTTCCGATACCGCATCATCGACCCGGTCAACCCGCCCAGGCAGAGGCATCTCAGAGCCCGCCGGAGGCATGGGCGAGGGGGCCTCGACCTTGTCTGCCTTGTATGTGGCGAGGAGATAGCTGGGCTCCCAATCCATGAGTCGGTCGGGAAGATCGGCGATGGGCCCAATTCCTGTTTCGCCTCTGACGACTCGCTCGGAGGCGAATGTCATCCGCTCTGGACCGTCGGACAGAAAGGGGCGAACCTCACTCCAGGTCTTCGTACTCGCCGCCACTTCCCCAAGAGGTCCCAGGGCAAAGCGGGCCGCGCCCTCCGAGATGACCGGTCCGGCAAACTCGCCTGGCGCCTCGAGGGCCAGTCGGTAGCGAATGAGGACATCGACGCCCCACACCTGTTTGCCCCTGGTGACAGCCTCCTGGCAACGGGCCCGCAACTCGACCAACTCGTTCCAAGAGGAGGTTTTGCAGTATCCGTCGATGACCCGGATCAAGTCGTCGGTGTCTGTCGACTCGATGGCGTCGATTGCCCGCTCGCTGATCACGGCTGATTGCCGACCGCTACCGGCTTGTCGAGTTGGGACCACTCCGAGAAGGACCCGATGTAGACGGCGGGCATCTCATATCCCGCCACGACCATGGCAAGGGCGTTGTGACAGGCGGTGACTCCGCTCCCGCAGGACATGACAGGCTCAGCATCGACATCCGAATAGCGAGCCCGAAGAAACTCCGGTTGGAGGAATCTGCTGTCGGCGCCCAGATTCCCCGACGTCGGCTTGCTGATGGCCCCGGGTATATGGCCGGCCTTGGCATCGACCGGCTCGGTCTCGCCGGTGTAACGCTCCAGAGCCCGGGCGTCGACGACGACCCGGCCCTCCAGCCGGTCGTGTGTCACCACTCCCTCGAAGGTAGCCGGCGTCGTGTACTCGGCTGCCTCCGGGGTGTTGGATCCGGATTCGCTGGGCAGACTCATCGAAATCCATGTCTTGAACCCGCCGTCGAGCAGTCGCGACCGGGTATGGCCAATCGATTGCAGCATCCACCACATGCGAGCGGCGATGACACCGCCCATATCGTCATAGACCACGACCTCCTCCCCCGGTGTGATCCCTAGTCGTCCCAGGGTGTCGGTGAAGGATTCGACTGTGGGGAGCGGATGGCGCCCCGTTGCTGGCGGCGCCGAGAGATCGGTGTCGAGGTCGACAAAAACCGCGCCGGGTATGTGGCCGGCCTCGTATGTCGACCGTCCATGGCTGGGTTCTGTCAGAGACCATCGGATGTCATACAACCGGACGTCACCGAGGCGGCTGGCCAGTTCTTCGCTGGCGATCAAAGGGTTCATCGGAGCCGTATTTCAGCAGCCGCGAAGATCAATTGTTTAGTTCTAGAACATTCAGGGTAGGATCAACCCATGTTGGTTCGCTTGGAGCCATCGTCGAGTAACCCGATCTATCTTCAGATCGCCGACTCGATCGCCGGGCACATCGAGTCTGGATCTCTCGAGGCGGGAGATCGACTCCCTTCGGCCCGGTCCCTCGGCGCAACTCTCAACGTCAACATGCACACGGTTCTCAAGGCGTACTCAGAACTCGAGTCCCGAAGCGTGGTCGAGATGAGGAGAGGGCGTGGAGGTGTCATCGTTGCTCCTCGCTCAGATCTGCGGGTTATGGCGAACGCGTTCGTGAGCGCAGCCAAGCGGCAGAGACTCGACAAGACAGCGGCGACAACACTGGTGGAGGAGGCATGGCGATGAGAGGATGGGGTCGGCTCCTGGGCTGGGCGGGCCTGATGGTTGCTGTAGGCCTGGTGCCCCTGGTGATCGGCTGGTCGCACATGCCAGACCCCGTTGCGACTCATTGGGGGATCGACGGTGTTCCCAATGGGAACATGCCCCTTGCGACTGTTCCTTTGCTGGTGGTTTTCATGGTGGCCATCGCTCTGCTGACGACGTCGCTGTTGCGAATCGAGGGTCGCCCCACAGCCGAGGCCTTCGCGATGGTGGGCTTGTTGGGTGGCCTTGGAGTGGTTCTCATGACCAGTGTGGTCTATCTCAATTGGGACGTTTCCAGTTGGGACGAAGCCGGGCCGTTTGTCTGGTGGCACATTCTTGGAGTTCTCGGAGGAGCCGCAGCAGGAGGCTTCGTCGGCTACTCCCTGGGAAAGCGTTGGTATCCGATACCGGTAGGTGAGGGCAAGGTCGTGGGTCCTGTCGTGGACATCCCCGAAGGAGAAGTCGTCTCGTGGGTTGGATCCTGTTCGGTCCGGTGGCCGCTGTTCGTCCTTGGCCCGTTCGCGATCGTCTTCTTTTTCATGCGGGGTTGGTGGATGGTGATGGGGCTGGTGTTCATCGTGCTCGCCCTGTTGTTCTCCCGTGTCTTCGTCTCTATCAACGATGCCGGGCTCGACATCAGATTGGGCGGTGGGATGCGGGCGAGGAGAATCGCCCTTGACGACGTTCAATCTGTCAGGGCCATCGATCTCGAACCGGCGGCGTGGGGCGGTTGGGGGTGGCGGGTGACCTCGGGGGCTTCAGCCATAGTGCTGCGACGTGGCGATGCGATAGAAGTGACATTCGAGAACGGTCGTCGTTTCGCTGTGACTGTCGACGACGCCGCGACGGGCGCTGCCCTGATCAACGGTTTGGTGGCGCGTCTCGCCCGGAAGGGCTGAGTCTTACTCCTCCTCGTCTCCCTGTGGCGCGGCCGGGCTCGTAGCCTTTTTCAGCTCGGAGCCGAGCTCGGTGATGGTTGCCCCCAGAGCCGTAGCGAGAGAGCTGGCCGCCTCCTTGAGCTGCTGTCTGATGTCGGGGTCCGTGAGCACCGTGGACACCGACTCCGCTACCTGACTCCAGGCTCCTGCGAGGGTGGAGAAGGCCTGTTTGATCTCATCGTCTGAGGGTCCGCGGTCCTTGGCAACGTTTCGATAGGTGTCCTTGAGCTGCTGGCCGAGCCCGCCGAAGTCGTCGGTCACGCTATCCCAGGGATCGCTGGGCCTTTCAGACGTAGGATCGTTCTCGTGCGTCTCCACCTACTCGATGGTACATACGAACTCTTTCGCTCTCACTTCGGTCGCCGCGACGTCGTCCTGGGACCGAGCGGGGTGGACATCCGGGCCACGCTCGGGATCCTCGAATCGACTCTGGCCCTCCTCCGTGAGCCGGGGGTTACCCATCTGGCAGCCAGCTTCGACACCGTCATCGAGTCGTTTCGCAACGACATGTTCTCCGGCTACAAGACATCAGCCGGCACGGAAGAAGAGTTGCTCGGCCAGTTTCCACTCGCCGAGCGTGCGATGGAGGCGATTGGCGTCGTTGTGTGGCGCAACATCGAGTTCGAGGCTGACGACGCTCTGGCGTCGGGGGCGATTCGCTGGGTCGAGGATGTCGATCAGGTTGTCATTGCCACTCCGGACAAGGATCTGACGCAAGTCGTGTTGGGCAATCGAATTGTCACCTACAACAGACGGGAACAGAAGATCCTCGACGAGGATGCTGTTGTGGAGAAGTTCGGTGTGCATCCTGAGTCGATACCGGACTACCTGGCCCTGGTCGGTGATACCGCCGATGGCGTGCCGGGTCTGCCGGGATGGGGCGCCAAGTCGGCATCCACGGTCCTGGCTCGATATCCGCGACTGGAGATGATCCCCGCGAGTGTCGATGAATGGGAGGTCAGGCCTCGTGGGGCTGAGAAGCTGGCCGTGACACTTCGGGAGCGTCAGGATGACGTGTACCTATACCGGGAACTGACCACCCTGCGATTGGATGTCCCTCTCACCGAAGAGCTGACCGATCTCGAGTGGAGGGGTGTGCCTGGAAACCGTTTCAAGGCCTTCTGTGATGAGATGGGATTCGACGCCGATTCGATTCGAGTTCACCTCTGGGCCGAATAGTGCTCTGGCCACCAACGTTGGCGATGTTGAGGGCGAGGCAGTGGTGTCTCTGGCAAGGACGCAGGACGAAGGCGCACCTGGCTGTTCGTCGAGGACGAGGACACAGCCAGGGGCGTCACTGGCCGTCGTGAACGCGACAAACGTTGGTGGTCGGGGCACTAGTCAGTCGGTGTCTTCTTCCCAGACCATGTCGAAGCGATCCATGCAGTCGCTGCATCGGTAGGCGAAGGCCGTGCCCGGCTCGGGTAGCTCGTCCACCGGGAGAAAGCTGATCAGATGTGCGGTGGCTCCACACTCGATGCAGACAATCGACTCAGGTGGGAGGCTCACGACTCGCTGGGCGGTTTGGCTCGCATCAGCACCAGAGAACCGATGACTCCGGCGATCAGGGACCCGGCGAAGATGCCGACCTTGGCCAGGTCTGTGAGGTGGGGATCACTGAATGCAAGACCCGTCACGAAGAGCGAAACCGTGAATCCGATCCCGGCTACAGCCGAGAGGCCCACAATATGGGTCCACCCGGTCCTCGCTGGGAGCTTGCCCAACCCGAGCTTGACTGCTGCGTAGGTGAAGCCGGTGATCCCAACCATCTTTCCGACTATCAGGCCGACGGAGACGCCCAGGGCGATCGACGAGGTGAGGGCCTCAGAGAGGTTTACGGCCCTGAAGTCCACCCCGGCGTTAGCCAGGGCGAAGACAGGAACAATGAGGAATGAGCTCCATCCAACGAGTTGATGTTCGTTCCGGGTGAGCGGAGCAACTGACTCCCTGGCAATCTTGGCGAGCAACAGAGCCTCGTGGTCGGTGTGCTCCTGGGCTTCAGTGCCCTCGAGTTCGGGGGGGAACTGGTCGAGGATCGCCCGGGATCGGCGGTCGAACTCGTCCGCCGAGTAATAGGGGCGGGCGGGGACGAGAAAGCCGAGAGCGACACCCGCCAATGTTGCGTGGACGCCGGACTCCAATACCAGGTACCAGATGACGATGGCGAGAGGCACGTAAAACGCATGAGAGCGAATCGTGACCTTGCTCCCCACCCATACCAGGACAAGCAACCCGATGGCAGCGGTCAGATACCCGACTCGAAGGTTCTCGGTGTAGAAGATGGCGATCACGGCGATCGCTCCGATGTCGTCGGTAATCGCCACAGCCAGGAGGAAGAGTTTTGCTCCGGGGGGCACCTTCGATGAGAGCAGCGCTACGACTCCAAGGGCAAAAGCGATGTCTGTGGCCATGGGGATTCCCCAGCCACGGATCGCCTCGGTCCCCGCTCCAGCGTTGAACGCGATGTAGATGGCGGCAGGGACGATCATGCCTCCCAAAGCGGCCATGACCGGCAACGCTGCTGCCCTGGGCTCGCGAAGGTCTCCAATGACCAACTCCCGTTTGATCTCGAGACCGACGACAAAGAAGAAGATGGCCATGAGCCCGTCGTTGATGACATCTTGAACGGACTCCTCGAAGTGAATCCCCAGGAATTCGAAAGTGAGGGGTTCTTCGAGAAGTGAGAAGTAGGTCTCCGACCACGCGCTGTTCGCCCACACGATGGCGCCGATGGCTGCGATGAGGAGAACGATTCCGGATGAGGCTTCGATCGTGCTGAAGTGGACGAACGGTCGAATGAACGTTCGTGGAACCCACCGGTCGGATGTGGCCCAGGTTCTGTGGCGTCGATCCATCTAGTGGCCTGTCCGGCTGATCATGTCGCGAATTCGACGGGTCTGAACGCCGTTCGCGGCGTGGGTGGCCTTCGGCCACCTTGGCAGTTGCTTCGCAACTGCGCAGCTGGGCAGAGCCCAGCCGTCCTCGACGTAGCTTCGGCTATGCCTGCGTCCTCGGCCTTGCGACCAACGCCCAGCCCTCGCCGACTTCATCAACGGAACAACCGGACAGGCCACTAGCCGATGCTCTTCCCAGCCGACTTGAGCATCTCACACGCCGCCACGACCCGCTTTGCCATGCCCTCCTCGGCCTTCTTGAGGTAGGACCTCGGGTCGTAGACCTTCTTGTTGCCGACCCCACCGTCAACCTTGAGCACGCCTGCATAATTGGACATCATGTGATCGACGATGGGGCGGGAGTATGCGTACTGAGTGTCGGTGTCGATGTTCATCTTGATCACTCCGTACTCCAGTGTCTCCTCAACCTCCTCGCGACCCGATCCGCTGCCTCCGTGGAACACCAGATAGTGACGGGCCTCGTCGCCGAAGCGTTTGGCGACGGCTTCCTGGCCATCTGCCAGGATCTTCGGGTCCAGGTGAACCAAGCCCGGTTTGTAGACGCCATGAACGTTTCCAAAGACGGCGGCAAGCATGTAGCGGCCCCGCTCGAAAGTCCCCAGTACTTCGGAGACTCGCACCATGTCTTCCGGGGATGTGTAGAGCTTGGAACGGTCGACGTCTTCGTTGTCAGTCGTGTCCTCGATGCCTCCCACGATCCCGATCTCCAACTCGAGAATGATGTCCAACTCGGCACATTTGTCCAGAAGCTCGTCGGCAAGAGCGAGGTTCTCCTCCATCGGCAGTGATGAAGCGTCGAGCATGTGACTCTGGAACATCGGGCCCTGTCCGCGTGACTTGCGCTCGGCGCTCGCTGCAAGCAGTGGTCGGACGAAACCGTCTACCCGGTCGGGTGGGCAGTGGTCGGTGTGCAGAGCGATGTTGACCGGATAATGGGGAGCGACGACGTTGGCGAACTCAGCGAGCGCGCGGGCCCCCAACGCCATGTCGTTGTTGGACCGACCTGAGGCAAACTCGCCTCCCCCGTAGGAGACCTGGATGATCCCGTCGGAGTCTGCCTCGCTGAAACCTTCGAGCGCAGCAAGAACGGTGGACGACGAGGTGACGTTGGTTGCGGGCAGAGCGTGTCGTCCGCTGCGAGCGGAGTCGAGCATCTCCCGGTATTTCTCAGGTGTGGCGATTGGCACCCTGTTGCTCCATATGCTTGTGGGTAGGGCGCGAAGGTAGTCGGTTTTCTTTGCCGACTCGCCGTCAGTAACCAGCTCCGATAGCTTTGCACGTGATGGCTCAGCCAGTCGGTACCGACGCGTCCGCAAAACAGCGCAACCCGCTGCTGCGCGGCTTGTTCTTCGTGCTCGGTTTCATCTGCCTCGGTTTGATCCCGCTCAGCTACCTGCCCGGGATTCCCACCTTTGATCTGATAATTCTGGCGGCGTTCTTCTTCTCGATGTCCTCTGAGAAGATGCACAACTGGATGCTCAATCATCGATACTTCGGAAAGATCATCAAGGGCTACCGGGAACATGGGCTCACCATGAGAATGAAGTGGACCGCCGCGATCGCCATTGTGCTCTCCCTGACGGTGTCTGCTGTGTTCCTGATCGACAATCAGATCTTGCGAACCGTTCTGGCTCTCGTTGGGGTGTACGCAGTCTGGTTTGTCTTCAGCCGCCCCACCCGCGAGACGGACGCGGTCGCGTAAACAGACAAGCGTGTGCAGATAAGTGGACTCAGGCCACCTTCCGGCACATGCTTAAGTAACTTGGGCGGCGATGCGGTCCTTCTCCAGAGCGGGGCTTGGCGCGGTCACGGCCGCCACCATGGCCACCGCCACCTTCCCCATAATCGTCGCCAGCGTTCTCGCGGCCGAACTGATCGATCGCTTCGGGATCGGAAGGTCACAGGTCGGGTTACTGGTGACAGCCACGGCTTTGGTGGGGGCCCTGGCGTCACCGCTCTTCGGTCGGATCACCGACCGGATCGGGGCGGTCGCCGCCACCCGCAACGTTCTCGCTTCGGGGATCGTCACGCTGACGGCGTTCGCTTTGGCGCCTTCCTACGGTTTCCTCGTTGTCGCTGCCATCGCAACGGGTATCCCCAACGGCTGGTCCAACCCGGCCACGAACTCGCTCATCGTCGACAACGTGCCGGCCGGCTCGAGGGGGATCGTCACCGGGGTGAAACAGTCCGGCGTCCAGTTCGGCACCCTCCTGGGCGGGATCCTGCTCCCCGTGTTCGTAAGCCTTTGGGATTGGAGAGCCGCCGTGCTCATTTTTCTGATAATGCCTGTGGCGGGTCTTGTCGGGATGATGGGCCGAGCCAATCCGATCGAGCATGAGACACAGGCCGATTGGGCTTATACGACCATCCCCGTGGAGGTCAAGTGGGTCGCCGTCTACGGCACCCTCTCCGGGTTGGCGACTTCGGCCCTCTTTGGATTCCTCCCGCTGTTCGCGGAAGAGAACCAGCTCTGGTCGGCCCAAGAAGCAGGCTCGCTTGTGGCTGTGGTCGGGCTATCGGGTATTGCGGCCCGCATCCTCTGGCCGGCCGCGTCCGAGCGCCGAATAGGTCACGGTCGGACCCTTCGAATCCTCGCCGTCATGTCCATGGTCACCGCGGGATTGCTTGCCCTCGCCGCCCTGGGCATGTTGGAGAGCTGGGTTCTGATTCCGGCCTCTGTCCTTCTCGGAGGCGGTGCCATCGCCTGGAACGCCGTTGGCATGCTGGCGGTGATGGACTTCTCCCCTCCGAAGATGGTTGGCAAGGGCACAGGTGTGGTCCTGGCAGGCTTTCTGCTCGGTCTGGCCTTTGGAGCGCCGCTGATGGGTTTCTCCGTGGACACGCTTGGCACCTACGTCCCGGGTTGGCTCGCCTCTGCCGGGCTCCTCGGGGCTTGTGCGGTCATCGCCGGGAGGATTCCCAGCGGCGGGAGTCTTTCATGAGACTGGTCATCGCCAGGTGCAGCGTCGACTACTCAGGTCGGCTGACCGCCCACCTCCCTGAGGCGACCCGTCTCATCATGGTCAAGGCCGACGGGACCCTGGCGATCCACTCGGATGGCAATGCTTCCAAACCTCTCAACTGGATGGTCGCTCCCAATGTGCTCGAAATCCACGACGACCGCTGGTTGGTGACCAACGGCAAGGGTGAGCAGCTGACGATCTGGATTCACGAGATTTTGGCGGACGTCACTCACGATTTGGGTGATGATCCCGGTCTGGAGAAGGATGGAGTCGAGGCCCATCTCCAAGAGCTGCTGGCAGCCAAGCCATGGGTGCTGGAGGAGGGCCTGACTCTCATCCGACGCGAGTACCCCACCGACATCGGCCCGGTCGATCTGCTTTGTGTCGACTCCGCCCGGCAGACCGTTGCAATTGAGATCAAGAGACGCGGAGATATCGACGGTGTTGAGCAACTCGCGCGCTACCTCGAACGATTGGACAACGATTCTCGTCTTGCACCGGTACGCGGCATTCTTGCCGCTCAGGTGATCGCTCCTCAGGCCCGGGTCATGGCCGGGGCCAGGGGCATCGAGGCGATCGAGGTCGACTACGACGGGCTGGTTGAAGCCGAGGACACCGAGCTTCGCCTGTTCGACATTCGCTGACCATGTTTGACATTGTGTTCTACCGACCGGAAATCCCGCCAAACACGGGCAATGCCATGCGTCTGGCGGCCGTCACCGGATGTCGGCTCCATCTGATCGAGCCCCTCGGCTTCGACATGGACGATGCCAGGCTGCGTCGCGCCGGGATGGATTATCGGGACAAGGCCTCTGTGTCTGTTCACGCCGACCTGGACGCTTGGAGGTCAGAGACCGCTCCGTCGCGTGTGTTCGCCTTCACCGTCGATGCCGAGACGATCTATGACGAGGTCGAATACCACGAAGGCGATGCTTTCGTATTTGGTCCCGAGTCAGTGGGTCTGCCCGACGAGGTTCAAGATCTCCCATGGCTCACACGACGTCTCCGGTTGCCGATGGTGGCCGGGGTTCGTTCCCTCAATCTGTCCAACTCGGCTGCCGTGGTTGTCTTCGAGGCGTGGCGACAGCTCGGTTTCGGCGGTGCCGGCCGCCTCTAGCCGGCGAGTAATCTGAAGGCGATTGCCTCCGAAAGGGTGGCCTTTTCCAGGTCCCCGATGTCCTGACTCTCGTTGGGCGCGTGGATCGAACTGGTCGGATCTCCGCAGCCAATGACAATGATCGGAGCGTCCGGGTAGAGGTCGCCGAACAGGGCGATGAAGGGGATCGAGCCGCCGGCGCCGACAGCCACTGGATCGGTGCCGTACGCCTCTCTGAAGGCCTCGCTCCAGGCCGTTACCGCTGGGTTGTTGGTGTCAATGGTCGTGGCGTCGCCGCCCTCCTCAGAGAAGAAGTCGATCTTTGCTCCCCAAGGCACATTCGCGGTCAGATGATCCTTCAGCGCCTGAAGAGCCTCTTGCGCGTCCTGGCCTGGCGGGATCCTCATGCTCACTTTCGCCCTTGCCATGGGAACGAGTTGGTTGATCGCCTCTGCGACTGGCGGAGCGTCGATAGCAAGAACCGAAATTGCCGGTCGTGACCAGAGTCGCGACGGTATTGATCCCTCGCCGATCAACTCCAGACCATCGATGGCCTGCGATTCTCTCCGCGCCATTTCCTCCGAGATGTCTATCGGGGCATCGAACTCCTCGCTGAGGAGACCTTCGATCACGACTCTGCCTCTGTCATCGTGCAGGGTGGAGAGGAGACGGGAAAGAGCGATCAGGGCATCGGGCACGACCCCTCCGGACTGACCGGAATGCACGGGCGCGTGGAGAGTGCGAAGCTCGACTGTCACTGCGGCGAGGCCACGCAACCGGGTCAGAAACGCCGGGACACCGACTTTCCAGTTGCCCCCGTCACCAATGACGATGATGTCGGGGCTGAGAAGGTCGGAGTACTTCTCGAGGATCTCGGGAAGACCCTCAGATCCTGCTTCCTCCTCACCCTCGAACAGGATCTGAACACCGACGGGAAGTTCATCGCCGTATGCGGCCACGGCTCCCATGTGCATGATGACGCCCGACTTGTCGTCGCTGGCGCCCCGTCCGTAGATGCGTCCGTCCTTCTCGAACGGCTCGAAAGGACCGCTGGTCCAGTCGTCGATCGGTCCCGGGGGCTGAACGTCATAGTGGGCATAGAGAAGAATCGTGGGGGCACCCTCAGGCGCCGGCTTCTCAGCGAACACCGCCGGGTGGCCATTCGAGGAGTCGAGCAATTGCGCGTTGTCAAAGCCGGCCGCATCGAGGAGGCCGACGATCGTCTCGCCGGCACTGCGAACGTTCGCCGGGTCGAATCCGTCGGCGCTCACCGACTCGAGACGGACAAGATCGAACAGGAGCTCTTTGAGACGGGGCATATCGGCGGCAACGGCCGCCCTGAGATCATCGTGCATGGCGGGGATCGTACAGCCGGTGTTTCGGCCTGAATCCGGGTTTGAGGCAATATGGTCCCTTGCTCTCCTTTTCACTCTTCCGAATTCCGGTCACCATCAGAGGTTCGTTCCTCCTGATCGCAGCGGTTCTCGCCCTGGTGGGGCGTAGCGACCCGATGTCGGTGGTGGCCTGGGTGGGCATCGTCTTCGTGTCGATACTCATTCACGAGATTGGCCATGCCCTCACTGCCAGAAGGATGGGGGCAACGGTCGAGATCGAGCTCAACGGTGTCGGTGGTCTCACACGATGGTCCATCCCGGCAAGCGAACTCGGACCGGGGCGTCGAGCGTTGGTGGCAGCCTCCGGATCGGCGGTGGGTGTGGTCTTCGGGGGACTGGTGTGGCTGGTCGCCTCCCAGTTCGGCCCGTATTCGGGGATGACCCTCTTTGTGATCAACAACCTGATCTTCATCAACGTGTTCTGGGGGTTGATCAACTGGGTGCCGATCCGTCCCCTCGACGGAGGCCATCTGCTCCAGGCGCTGTTGGACAAGTTCGCGCCAACTAGAGCCGAGAAGATCGCCCGAATTGTCTTCACTGTCACCGCAGGTGTTGCGCTTGCATGGGCGATCAATACCAGCCGGATCTTCATTGCCGTGTTGGCAGGATGGATGCTTCTGGCGGAGTTGAGCACGGGAAGACCGAGTCGCCCCGCAACGTCGATTCCTGATCTCTCCTATGAGCCGGTCGAGGATCCGGTGGAGTGGGGAGAGCCGATCGACCACGAGTCCGACGACGACCACCACTAGTGGCCCGTCTTACAACAGACCACTAGCGTCCGGTCGATGGACTTCGCATACACCCAGAAGGTCGAGGATCTGCGCGGTCGGCTTCTCGAGTTCATGGAGTCGCACGTCTACCCGGCCGAAGGGGTCTACTCGGAGCAGATGGCCGCTTCCGGGGACCCCCATCACCACCCTTCGATTGTCGAAGATCTCAAGGGCGAGGCCCGAGGTCGTGGCCTATGGAACCTCTTTCTCTCCGATGTCGAGCTTGGTGGCGGTCTGTCGGTTCTCGAGTACGCCCCGCTGGCGGAGATAACCGGTCGAAGCCCTCACATCGCACCCGAGGCGCTCAACTGCTCGGCGCCCGACACCGGCAACATGGAGATTCTCCACATGTTCGGCACTCCCCAGCAGAAGGAGGAGTGGCTTCACCCCTTGTTGGAAGGTGAGATCAGGTCGTGTTTCTCGATGACCGAGCCTGATGTGGCCAGTTCGGACGCCACCAACATACGCACCCGGATCGAGCCGACCGGCGATGGGTATGTGATCTCGGGCCGCAAGTGGTTCAGTTCTGGCGCAGCGTCGGATCGATGCAAGCTATCCATAGTCATGGGAGTCACCGATCCCGACGCTGAACGTCATCGGATGCAGTCCATGGTCATTGTCCCTCTCGACGCTCCCGGGGTGAATATCGAAAAGGAGCCTTCTGTCTTCGGCTATCAGGACCGTGGTGGCCACCCTCAGATTCGATTCGATGAGGTGAGGGTGCCTACGTCCAATCTCCTCGGTGAGGAGGGAGGCGGTTTCGCCATCGCCCAGGCCCGGCTGGGACCGGGGAGGATTCATCATTGCATGCGGGCGATCGGCGCCTCGGAACGCTGTCTCGACCTGATGATTCAGAGGTCGAAGGCCAGAATGGCTTTCGGACGGCCGCTCTCCGATCAGGGAGTCGTCCGGGAATGGATCGCCGACGCCAGGATCAACATCGAGCAGGCGAGGCTTCTAGTGCTGAAGACCGCCTGGATGATCGACAACCTCGGGGTCAAGGCTGCTCGAACCGAGATCGCCGCAATCAAAGTGGTGGCGCCCGGGTTGCTGACCTCGGTGGCTGACAGGGCTATCCAGTTGTTCGGCGCGGCAGGATTCACCGAGGATTTCCCATTGGCGGAGTTCTATTCCCTGGGCCGATGGCTGCAGATCGCCGATGGTCCCGACGAGGTGCATCGTCGTTCGGTGGCCCGTGCCGAGCTGGGAAGGCTGGAGGCCGGCGCCGACTTTGCTCCCCCGGTCTGAACCGATCATCTGTCCCCCTAGTGGCCCGTCTTACAAATGATTGTCGGGTCTCTCCGGCCCTCGACGCCGCTCGCGGTGTCCTCCGCCTCGACGCGCCTCCAGGTGCGCCTTCGTTGTGCGTCCTTGCGATTCGAACGCCGATGCCTCGGAGACACCCTGACACCATTTGTGCGACAGACCACTAGAAGTGGGGAACAGGAGAAACGAGTGGGAACGAAACTCCTTGACTCTGCGTTTACCTGATCTCATTCATGATTGAGTTGAAATGATCGACCTGACAGTTACCCCGTGGAGAGAAGCAGCGGCGTGTATCGACGTGACTTACCAGGTTTCGTTCTTCCCAAACAATGAAGATCTTCTGGGAGTCGCGAAGGCCAAGGCGGTATGTGCCACTTGCCCGGTTTCCGACCAGTGTCTCAGTTGGGCTATCGAGTCCAACCAGACCGAGGGAATCTGGGGTGGTGCCACGTCGAAGGAACGCAGAATGATCAGACGCCGATGGCTGGAGGAGATCAGAAAGGCGAGCTAGCGCGTTCTCTCGGCCGGCTCATCTTTGTCCGGCCCGGTTTCCCGAGCGATGTGAGCGATGGCGTCCCCTGAGTGGACCAGTGGTCGCTGTGTCTTGGCGATGATCCACCCCGTTTCTGTGGCCTTGACCTTGGTGGGTCTCGACCCGAAGGCGTCGGAGATCGAGGCCACGAGCTCACCCTTCTCCACATACTGACCCAGCTTCACATTGATTTCGGCAAGCCCACCGCGCCGCGCTCGGACCCATCGTGTGCGCCGGATGAGCCGGGTCGTCTTGGCCCGAGGTAGGCGGACATCGAGCATCCCCATCGATTTCAGAGCCCTCAGGACACCGTCCGTTCCGGTCTCGATTGCCTCGAGGTCGAATCGGTGCGCCTGGCCGGCTTCATAGACCAGGACGGTTGCCCCCAACTCCAGGGCGGCCTGGCGCAGGGAACCGTCGCGCGCCCTGGCATGGATGGTGAATGGCGCTCCGAAGGCCCTGGCCAGTTTCAAGGTGCCGGCGTCGTCGATGTTGCCCCGGATTTGGGGGATGTTGATGCGATGGTTGCTCCCTGTGTGCAGGTCGATGCCCACCGAGGTCTGGGCAACGATTTGCTCCATGAACAGATGCGCCAATCGCGATGCCGTGGAGCCACGGCTCGATCCGGGGAAATGCCCTGTTCAGATCGCGACGGTCGGGCAGGTATCGGGACTCGATCATGACTCCAAGGGTGTTGACTATCGGCACTGCGATGACTGCGCCGCGGAGGGTCTTGGGATCAAGCCGGCGCATCACCCTTCTGACTATCTCGGTCCCGTTCAGCTCGTCCCCGTGAATCGCAGCCGAGAGCCAGACATGGGGGCCTGACGAGCGGCCGTTGATGACAGCCACCGGCAGGGTCTCGTCCGATCCGGTGGCAACCTTGGCGAAGGGGAGGTGGATTCGGCCCCGGCGCCCAGGTCGGACCGTCACATCGCCAACAGTGATGGCTTCGTTTCGTTTGGTGTCAGGCACTGACGTTGCTCTCGATGTGTTCGATGATGAGCTCGGCGATTTCGACATTGCTGGCGCCCTCGATTCCCTCCAGGCCCGGAGACGAGTTCACTTCGAGCACCATGGGCCCATCGTTGGACTGAATGAGGTCCACTCCTGCCACATCGAGACCCATGGCCTTGGCCGCTCTCAATGCGGTGGACCTCTCGCTCGCCGAGAGGGTGACCACCTCGGCGGTGCCGCCCCGATGGAGGTTGGAGCGGAATTCGCCCGGCGGGCTCTGTCGTTTCATCGAGGCCACGACCTGGCCGCCTACCACCAGTATCCTGAGGTCGGCCCCGCCGGCCTCGCCGATGTACTGCTGGACCAGGAAGTTGGCATCGAGTTGACGGAAGGCACTGATCACCGATTCCGCCGCCTGTCTTGTCTCGGCCAACACCACTCCCACACCCTGGGTGCCCTCGAGCAACTTGATCACGACCGGAGGACCGCCGACCACGTCCAGGATCCCGGTGATGTCCTGGCTGTCGTGGGCAAAGCTGGTGGTCGGAAGACCGACACCGGCACGGGAGAGGATCTGCATCGAGCGAAGCTTGTCTCTGGATCGGCTGATCCCGTCGGAACTGCTGACGGTGAATATGTCTGCCATTTCGAACTGACGGACGATGGCGGCCCCATAGAAGGTATAGGAGGCTCCGATCCTCGGAATGACTGCATGCGGTTGCACCTCTTCACCGCGAAACAGGACTTTGGGCCGTCGAGCAGTGATGTCTATGTAGCAGCGGAGATAATCGACAACGGCGACCTCGTGTCCTCGATTCAGCGCTGCTTGCTTCAGACGAGCGGTGGAGTAAAGGCCGGAGCTTCGGGAGAGGATGGCGATCTTCATGTTTGGCCCAACCTGCCAGGACGTCCGCCGAGATAGCTGCGCCCCGGATCGACGAGAAACTCGTTTCTGATGCCCCGTCGTCCCAGCAACATGCGGAAGGTCATCTCGTCTCGTGTCGTCAGGTTGATGAGGGTCTCGAATTCCTGGCCTGCAATATTGAGTCGAGTGCTGATCACAGGCCGCAACTGCGTCCTGCCACCCGGGTTGCGCACCTTTCGCTCCATGACGACCTCGGCTTCACAGATGATCGTGGGAGTTTGTTTCCTCTGTCTCGGGTGGATCTCGAAGCTCACAAAGGAGACCCCTTCTCTCTCGAACCGCTCGATGTTGAAAGCGTGCAGGGACGAATTATCCGCTCCGGTATCGACCTTGGCCTTTATCTCGGATACGCCGAATTCGGGCATCTGCACCCATTCCCGCCAACCGATTGTCGTCCGAACTCGTTTTGCCATCCGCTCAAAGGGTAGATGGTATTTCCGTCTGCCTTTTGGCCCATGAGTTAATCTGATATTTGACATATCAGATTTCATGACGCATAATCTCTACGAAATGACACACTATCGAAAGGACAACTACCAAGATGATGATTCATCGTTTTGATCCGTTCTTTGCGGGAGACAGCCGGGCGACGACACGTCGTTACTTCCTGGCGGCCGATGCCTATCGGATTGATGACACTTTCTATCTAGAGATCGACGCCCCCGGAGTCCGGTTGGAGGACATCGACATCGAAGTCGAGAAAAAGCACCTCACCGTGACGGTCGAGCGTCGCGAGCTCGCCGACGAGAATCGAACCGACATCGTCCGTGGTCGTCCCACCGGCTCGTTCGTCCGAAGTTTCTTCCTGGGCGATGGGCTTGACGGCGACAGCGTCGAAGCTGCCTACGACAACGGGATTCTGACATTGTCGATTCCGGTGGACGAGGCTGCCAAAGCACGCAAGATTGCCATCAGGACCGGTTCAGCAGCCAAGATCGAGAGCTAGACCCTCCTCCGCACAACAGAGAGTTCCGACTCAGCCAGGCATGTGGGTCGGGACTTTCTCGCGTCTGAATCCGAATGACCAAGACCCGACTGGTCGGAACAGTTCGCCGGGCGGCTGCGTTCCGTTATATGTGAAGTTTGTCTACGGGTTGATCGGTCTCGCCATGTTCGCGCTGGTTGCCTTCTGGTTGGTGGGGTCACCCGCTGGCAAATTCCAGGTCGACACCGGTCCGGTCGAGGTCCCCGAGGGTGTTTACGATCCGGTTGCGGCCGGTGAGCCAGTTCCAGACGGCTTTCGTCAGCTGCTCCCGCGTGACGTCATCCTCCCCGTCTACAACCCCACCTTCCGGACGGCGCCGGAGACAGAGTGGCGTGACGATGTTCTGGTCATAGGTGTCGAGTTGGATGGCGAGGCCAAGGCCTATCCGGTCAGTTTTCTCAATAGGCGGGAGATGGTCATCGATTGGATCGGCGGCACGCCCATCCTCGTCAGTTGGTGACCACTCTGCGCGACGGCGATGGTCCATCGCCGAGAACTGAATGGAGAGGTGCTCGTGCTGGGCAACCAGGGGGCACTCCTCGGGAACGCCATGACATGGTGGGATCACGACACCGGAAGCGTCTGGAGCCAGCCGTTGGGCGAGGCCGTAATGGGGCCCCGCACCGGTGACCGCCTCGAGCTGATGGCGGCTCAACTCACATCCTGGGGCACCTGGAAGGAAGACCATCCCTCTACCGTCGCTCTCGATGCTCCCCGGCCAGGAGTCGAGATTCAGGCTCGAGGGGATGACGATCGTGGCCGACTTCGGTGAACAAGCCGGGGTCTACCCGGTATGGCTTCTGGCCGAACAAGGACCTGCCAATGATGTGGTCGCCGGTGTGCCCATATCGGTGGTCCTCGACCCGACTACTCCGGACCGCTGGAAGGTCTTTCATCGACGGGTCGGTGATCAGATCCTCACCCTTTCTGTCTCCGGTGACGATTTAGTGGATTTGGAGACGGGTTCTGTCTGGGACCCATCAAACGGAAGAGCGCTGTCCGGCCCCCTCGATGGTGAGATCCTCGATGTGCTGCCCGGGTTCACCGCCTTCGAGCGGGACACCAGAACCTTCTGGCCCGATGCCAAGGTATGGGAAGGCTGACCGTGTTTCGTCGCAGTTTGAGCAACAATGGCCCTGACATGGCTGATCACAAACGACAGATGCCGGCCTGGCTCATGGGCATGATCATCGCCGCTGTCCTCTTTGTGATAGGAGTGTTGATCTTTCAGGCCCTCGGCTTTGGAGACAATCCGGTGCTGGAATCAGGGGCGCTCACCCCCGGTCTGCTGTCGGTGATCGGTTTGTGACCGGGTCCAACCCGGCTGTCACCTCCTCACAGCGCCGGGCCTTGGCCACCATTGCAGTCGGCCAACTCTTCGCTCTCAGCCTTTGGTTCTCTGCCTCGGCCGTAGCTCCACAGCTCCGCGACTTGTGGAGTCTCAGCACAGGACAGGAGGCCGGGCTGACCCTTGCCGTTCAATTGGGCTTTGTGGTCGGCGCTCTGCTCTCCGCCCTTTTCAACCTTGCCGACGTGGTTCCAAGCCGACGTCTCTTCCTGGTCAGCGCCCTTGGCGGTGCCGTTGCCAACCTCGGCTTGCTGTTCATGAGCGAGTCGACAGTTGCTTTCACATTGGGGCTCCGTTTCTTGACGGGTGTCTTTCTCGCCGGTGTCTATCCGGCTGGACTCAAGGTGATGTCCGGCTGGTTCAAGACCGGGCGCGGAATGGCTTTGGGAGTGCTCGTGGGCGCGCTGACCCTGGGCTCGGCCTCCCCCCATCTTGTTCGAGGGCTGGGTCTCGAGTGGCAGGGAGTGGTGATTGCCGCTTCAGTTTTCACGCTCATCGCAGCGGCGATGATGACCCGGGTCGGGGATGGCCCATATGAGATCCCGGCCCAGAGTTTTCGGTGGCAGCAACTGGGCATCGTGGTGCGCAACGGGGGAGTGCGGTTGTCCACGTACGGGTATCTCGGTCATATGTGGGAGTTGTATGCCATGTGGACATGGACGGCAGCCTTTCTCGCAGCTTCGGCGGCTGCGTTCGGAAGGAGTTATGGCTCGATCCCGCTGATCACCTTCGCCGTTATCGGAGTCGGTGGACTGGGTTCGTGGTGGGCGGGATCCTTGGCCGATCGATTGGGGCGAACCCGCGTCGCCGGAGGGGCTATGGCAATGTCGGGCACCTGCGCCGCATTGACCCCGGTCGTGTTTGGGATGGCCCCTTGGGTGGTTGTGCCCCTCATGCTGGTGTGGGGTCTGACAGTTGTGGCCGACTCGGCCCAGTTCTCCACAATGGTCACCGAGACTGCCGAGGACGCTGTGCGGGGGACCGCCCTGACTCTTCAGACGGCGGTGGGCTTTCTTCTCACACTTGTCACGATTCGTTGGGTGCCGGCTATCGCCGAAAGCGTGAGCTGGCGGTGGGCATTTCCGGTACTCGCCGTTGGTCCGGCGCTTGGTGTGATGGCAATGGTCAGGCTGGCGCGGAGCCCGCACGCTCGACAACTGGCGGGAGGCCGTGGCTGAGTTGATTCGCGGCGGCCGCGTAACCGATGTCAAACAGCTCGGCGGCAAGAGTCGGGGAGACATCGAAGTCGAGTGAGTCGTGGTCGACCACGACCTCAACGACCCGATCGAGGGGACCGCACATCGGCGGCAGATCCTCTCGAGCCGAGATTCCTGCCCCGATTACGGCCGTGGCGAGCGAGACCGGGCCCTTGATCTCGTGATGAGGGTGGTGGTCCGGCGGGGGACGCAGTCTGAATCCAACGGAAGCAGGATTTCTCGGAACCAACTGGGCCGGAAAGCGCGCGGTGATCGCTCCGTCAGCCATCATGAGCTCCTCTCCGGTGACACGATCGCTCAGACGCACCGGTTCGAAAACAAATGGCACCGATGACGACATCAGGACTGCCCGGGCAACCGAAAAACTCCTGGGATCGTGACCCAGACCTGGCAGATCGTTCGGCAGGACGATCCCGCGACCATGGTTCAGATCAGTGGCGACCACCATGAGGGATCCGTCGGGAAGGTCGCCAAACCCCCGAACTCCCTTTGACCTGAGAAGCCGGCGAAGGACGGCTTCGAGTTTGGATCCGGAGTGGAACCCGAGGCGGAAGATCATCGAGACGTTCTTGCGCAGCGCGTTCTTGGCGGTGAGACCCGGCCAATCTATCCCGGTGACCGCCTCGCGCAGCTCACCGGGGCCAAACCCGGCCGAGACGAGAGAGGCAACCATCGCCCCCGCCGAGGTTCCGACCGCCTGATCGAACTTGTACCCCTCGTCCAACGCAGCGGCAGCGGCGCCTGCCAGGGCTATGCCCTTGACACCTCCACCTTCGAACACGCCAGTGATTCGTTCTGCCATGTCCTGGCCAACAGGCCGTCGCCGAGCCTCATTCCGCTCCTGTCAGGTACCCGTCGATATCAGGTTTCCGCTGCAGTCGAGGCCTTCGCCCGGGCGGTAGTTTGCCTCGAATGTGTCGACGACAACGGTCCCATCCAGATAGATCCGCTGACGATCCGTCTCCACATGGGTGCACCTATTGCGACGGGAGACCCGCTGCCCGAGTTCCAGGACCTCGATGTTCTGGGTGGAGTACATCGTGACGGTGATCGACCGATCGGTATACGACGTCCAGATCAGAACCGGGTATTCGGTTGTGTTGTTGAGGATGAGGTCGGGCGTCGGGTTGGAGATCGTGGCCTCCCTCCCGTAGGGATAACGTGAGAAGTAGATCGAGTGACTGCGGTAGGTGTCGAAGTCGAGTCCAGCGAAGTACGCCGCATTGAAGATCGTGGTGGCAAACTGGGAGACACCGCCCCCGACTTCATTGCCCAGCCTCCCGTTGCGGATGGCGCCGCCGGCGACGAAACCCTTGGCTCTCGTCCGCTGGCCCACATATTCGTTCAATGACACCGATTGGCCGGGAAACAGATAGATGCCACGGACGATGTCTGCCATCAATTGGATGTTGGTCACCCTGGACTGACAGCATGAGTGCGGTGTGGTGAACTCACCCACCTTGTTGACTATCAGTGAGCCGTCAGACCAGGCGATCAACTCGGGGTCGTCGCTCGGCCGGGGATCGAGCCGCCAGGGGCCTATCCCGCCGGCCAGGATCTCCTCGGCCGCTCGGCGGACGGATGAAGGATCACAGCAAACCACAGGCGGATCGCCGGCGTCGACAATGACCACATCGCCATCGACGATGTCCATCGTCGGAGCCACCAGTGGGCCGACCGGCTCGTCGAACGCAGCCTCCAGCTCGGTCTCGAGCCCGGCCACGTCGAACTCAACCCGATACTGGCCACCGTTGGCTTGAACCCGTATGTGTCGTCGCAGCGCGGCGGCGGTCAGAGTCTTGTGGGCTGATCCGACAAGAACCTCCATGCCGCCTTTTGTCAAACCGTTGAGCCGCTCGCTGGTGGCCTCGGCTTCCGAGTCGGCGACGGCCGGGGGTACCGCCACCTGCCTCGCCTCAATGGTCCGCGGCCCATGCATCAGGTCGATGTCGCCGATCCTTGTCACCAGATCATCGATATCAACCGAGAGACCGTTCACGCCGGAGACGACGTAGAGGTGGTTGGCCCCATCCATGGTGAGGACAGGTTCGACGGGCGCAGTGAGAACCATCTCGGGCGCTGCCGCCAGATGGTCTCTGGCAGCGCCCGCGTCAAAGACAATGACGTCGGCTATCTCAATGGTTGTGAAGAATGAAGCTGACCAGTCGAGAAAGACGTCGAGAGGGCTGCCCACGTGCCGGGCGGCTGTGGCTTTGTTGAGGACGGATGAACTGTCGTAGGAGAATCCGAGCTCCTCTGCGGTAGCCACCAGATCCTCGCCGCCGGTAACGAGGCTGATCGGTGTTCCGAGCAACTCCTCAGCCCTCGATTCGACAACCTCGGCGGCCTCGCCGATCGACGCCCCTGAGAGATCTACGCCGGCGAAATGCACATTTCCGGCGACGGTTGAGTCCTCCGTCGAAAGGTGGTTGGCCCACGCCAGAGCGGCCGTGATGAAGATAAGGGCAGCAGCAGAAGCTCCCCACAGCCAGAGATGATGCGGAGCCTTGTGCCTGGCCACGTTGCGCAGATGATAATTGAGCCGGTCGGTTTCGCTGATCATTTGGAAGAATGCCGGCGTTCCGTCTGTTGAACGGGGCGTGAAACGACAGGCCGAACAGCAACATCTCGATTGGCTGGCCCGATCGTTCGGACGGCCCGACTACGCACCTCTTTCGCCTGCCGACGTCGACCTGCTGCGCAATGTGGGCGAGATCGTCACCAAATACCCCGGCACCCACCTGTTCAAGGAGAACGCTCCGGCAGATGCCGCCTATCTCATCGAAAAGGGAGAGGTCGAGATCTATCGAGGAGAGGGCCCATCCAAACGCGTGGTTTCCCGAGTGGGCTCGGGCTCGGTGCTCGGCGACATTGCGATGTTTGGCGACACCCCCTACATCTCATCGGCGAGAGCCGTCGGACCGGTTCGAGCGTTCCGATTTGATCGCACTCGTCTGTTGCCGGAGTTGGCGCGTCACCCGGCGGTTTGTCTGCGGTGGCTCGTCGCCGGACTGCGTCAGCTCGAAGGAACTCAGAGAAGAGTGATCAGACTGATGCACAAGACCGTTCTCGGCCAGGTTGCTGATCTGCTGATGGAGGAAGGGGAGGCACGAGCGGAGGTGAATCTCTCCCAGGCCACGATCGCCGCGCTCCTTGGAGTCAGCAGACAGTCTGTCAACGAGGCGCTGGGGAGACTCCGCGATCAGGGTGCCGTCGAGACCGGATACCGGAGCATTCGCATCGTCGACACCGACATGCTGGCGTCGGTGGCTGCCGCCTGAAGATTTCCTCCCCTTCGCTGACCGACGGTCCTTCCTCACGAGGGGGACAAGAGGAGAGCCCTTGACTCGTTTTACGGGTTTGCGATAGGATGTAGATCAGTCCTTCGGGGACCGAATTGTCACCTTGGCGATCGTCATCGGCTATCGTCTCTGGGGTCAGTTCGACAGTTTAAGACTCAATTGGGGACATGCTCACGCGTCTGTTAGCATGTTCTTTCTTGCGTCACTCCCAACCTCACCACCTCAAGGAGGCACCTATTGGCTTCGCGCGTGGCTGAACGCTTCTCATTCGGGAAGATCCCCGAAGTACTACCCCTACCCGACCTGATTGCCGTACAGCACGAATCATTCCAGTGGTTCCTCGACGAAGGGCTTCGTGAGATCTTTGAAGAGATCAGCCCCATCGAGGATTTCACCGGATCGCTCGCGCTCGAACTGACCAACCACCGCTTCAACGAGCCGGTGATGAGTCTCGAAGAGGCCAAAGAGCGCGACGCCAATTATGCGCGACCCCTATTCGTCACGGCCCGGTTCATGAATCGGGGCACCGGCGAGATCAAGGAGCAGCAGGTGTTCCTTGGCGACTTCCCGATCATGACCGACAAGGGTGTGTTCATCATCAACGGCACCGAGCGGGTCATCGTTTCCCAACTCGTGCGGTCTCCCGGCATCTACTTCGACGTCAACAAGGACAAGACGTCGGACAAGATGATCTACTCGGGGAAGGTCATACCCGGGCGTGGTGCGTGGCTCGAGTTCGACACGGACAAGAAGGACACCATCGGCGTCCGCGTCGACCGCAAGCGACGCCAGTACGTTTCGGCGTTCCTCAAGGCCCTGGGAATCGCAGAGACCGACGAGGAGATCCTCGAGATGTTCGGTCACTCCGAGTCGATCAAGAACACCATCGAGAAGGACACGGCTGTCGACAAGGACGAGGCCCTTCTCGACCTGTACCGCAAGCTGCGTCCCGGCGAGCCAACAACCGTCGAGTCGGCGCGTGGTCTGATTCAGACTCTGTTCCGCAACCCGAAGCGCTACGACCTCACACGGGTCGGTCGGTACAAGATGAGTCAGAAGTTCAACGAAAAAGCGCCGAAGGACTACCGCGCCGAAGGTCTTCAGTTGTTGCGTGACGACGACATTCTCGATGCCATCCGCTACCTCGTCGCTCTCCACGCCGGCGAGGCGACGATGGAGACGCACAAGGGCAACGAAGTACAGATCAACACCGACGACATCGACCACTTCGGCAATCGCCGTATCCGCACGGTTGGCGAACTGGTCCAGAATCAGGTCCGGGTCGGTCTCACCAGGCTGGAGCGGGTCGTCCGTGAGCGGATGACTACTCAGGATCCGGATGCGATCACGCCTCAGAGCCTGATCAACATTCGCCCCGTTACCGCATCGATCAAAGAGTTCTTCGGCACCAGCCAGCTGAGCCAGTTCATGGACCAGCCCAATCCGCTCGCCGGGCTCACCCACCGTCGGCGTCTATCGGCGCTTGGACCCGGTGGTCTCTCCCGTGAGCGTGCCGGCTTTGAGGTACGAGACGTCCACCCTTCTCACTACGGCCGGATGTGCCCGATCGAAACGCCGGAAGGCCCCAACATCGGTCTCATCGGCTCCCTGGCCTCATACGCCCGGGTAAACGACTTTGGATTCATCGAGACCCCTTATCGCAAGGTGGAGGCCGGAAAGGTCAGCAAGAAGGTCCATTATCTGACAGCCACCGAGGAAGAGCGTTTTGTCATCGCACAGGCGAACGCGCCCCTCAAAGACACTGGTGCTTTTGTCAACAAGCGCGTCCTGGTGCGTATTGCCGGCGGCGAGGTCGAGTATGTCGAGGCGAAGAACGTCGACTATATGGACGTCTCGCCAAAGCAGATTGTCTCCGTCTCCACTTCTCTGATTCCCTTCCTCGAGCACGATGACGCCAACCGTGCCCTCATGGGCTCGAACATGCAGCGTCAGGCCGTGCCGCTGCTCACAGCCGAGGCACCGCTGGTCGGAACAGGCGTCGAACGGAGAGCAGCCATGGATTCTGGTGACATGGTTGTGTCGACGGTCGCCGGCGAGGTCGTGGAAATCGGCGGCGACGAGATCATTGTCAAAGCGAAGTCCAACAACCAGAAGCACACTTTTGCCCTCAACAAGTTCAACCGATCGAACCAGGGCACATGCATGAACCACAAGACCATCGTCCGGGAGGGCGACAAGGTCAAGGTAGGTGATGTCCTCGCCGACGGCCCGTCCACCGAGCTCGGGCGAGCTCGCACTGGGTCGCAACCTTCTGGTCGCCTTCATGCCGTGGCAGGGCCTCAACTTCGAGGACGCCATCATCATCAGCCAGCGTCTGGTCAAAGATGACGTCCTGACCTCGGTTCACATCGAGGAGCACGAGCTCGACGCCAGGGACACCAAGCTTGGCGCCGAGGAGATCACCAGGGACATCCCCAATGTACCCGAGGAAGTCCTCGCCAACCTGGATGAGTCGGGCATCATCCGCGTCGGCGCTGAAGTCGGCCCGGGTGATTATCTGGTTGGCAAGGTGACCCCCAAGGGTGAGACAGAACTGACCCCGGAGGAGCGTCTTCTCCGCGCCATCTTTGGCGAGAAGGCCCGTGAGGTCCGTGACACCTCACTCAAAGTGCCCCATGGCGAGCAGGGCAAGGTCATCGATGTCAAGGTCTTCAAACGAGCCGACGGTTACGAGCTCCCACCCGGCGTCAACGAACTGGTTCGGGTCTATGTCGCCACCCAGCGCAAGATCTCGGAAGGCGACAAACTCGCCGGGCGTCACGGCAACAAGGGTGTCATCTCCAAGATTCTCCCTGAGGAGGAGATGCCGTTTCTCGAGGACGGCACACCCGTGGACATCATCCTGTCCCCTCTCGGTGTTCCCTCCCGGATGAACCTGGGTCAGATCCTGGAAACGCATCTCGGCTGGGCTGCTGCCCAGGGCTGGGAGCCGTTCAAGGGCGAGTCACCGGCTTCGGTCGGCGTCAAGCCGTGGACCAACACGGCGACGCCGGTATTTGACGGTGCCAGGGAAGACGAGATCATGCAGGTGATCGCCAGTGCCCACCCCAACCGCGACGGCGACCGTCTAGTGGGTGACGACGGCAAGGCCACTCTCTATGACGGCAGATCCGGCGAGCCTTTCGACACCCAGATCACAGTCGGGTACATCTACGTGCTCAAGCTGGTCCACCTTGTCGATGAGAAGATCCATGCCCGGTCGACCGGCCCATACAGCATGATCACCCAGCAGCCTCTTGGAGGAAAGGCTCAGTTCGGAGGTCAGCGGTTTGGTGAGATGGAGGTCTGGGCCCTCGAGGCTTACGGGGCCGCATACGCCCTCCAGGAGCTTCTGACGATCAAGTCCGATGACGTCCAGGGCCGGGTCAAGGTCTACGAGGCAATCGTCAAGGGAGACAACATCCCCGAGCCGGGAATCCCGGAGTCATTCCGGGTCCTGATCAAGGAGATGCAGAGTCTCTGCCTCAACGTCGAGATGCTCTCGGCCGGTGAGGAAGTCGAGCTCAAGGAGCTCGAAGAGGAGACATACAGGTCGGTCGAGACTCTCGGCATCGACCTCAGCCGCCCGGAGCGTCCGGATTCCGACTAGGAGTTCTACAAGTTTATGGCACAGCAACTATTTGATGAACTGAAGATCGGCCTTGCCTCCAGCGACCAGATTCGCGCCTGGTCCTATGGAGAGGTGAAGAAGCCGGAGACGATCAACTATCGAACCCTTCGCCCGGAGAAAGAAGGTCTGTTCGACGAGCGCATATTCGGTCCCCAGAGGGACTGGGAGTGTTACTGCGGCAAGTACAAGAGGATCCGCTACAAGGGGATCATCTGTGAGCGCTGTGGCGTCGAGGTAACCCGTTCCAAGGTTCGTCGTGAGCGGATGGGTCACATCGAGTTGGCCGCACCGGTCACTCACATCTGGTTCTTCAAGGGCGTTCCCAGCCGTCTCGGCTACCTGCTCGACATGTCGCCCAAGGAGATGGAGAAGGTCATCTACTTCGCCAGCTACATCATCACCTCGGTCGATGACGAGCGGCGCCAGAAAGACCTCGCCGAACTCGAAGACACGATGCGTGAGGAGATCGAGGTCGTCAAGGCGGAGTTCGCGGAGTGGCACGAGGTTCGTCTCGAGGCTCTCGAAGACGAGCTGGAGCGTATGGAGGAAGGCGGTGCCAAGACCCAAGAGATCAACGCCCGCCGCAAGGAAGTCGACAAGGAGATCAAGGAACGTCAGGAGCGGTCCGATCGGGAAATCGAGTTGATCGAGGAAGCGTTCGACACGTTCCGCAAGTTCGGTCCGAAACAGCTCGTCGAGTCCGAGCAACTGTGGCGTGAGATCTATTTCCGCTACGCCGACTACTTCGAGGGCGGAATGGGCGCAGAGGCTGTGAAGTCGTTGCTTCTCCATCTCGACCTCGACGCGGAGATGGAGCGTCTCGACACCGACCTCAACGGGGGATCGCAGCAGCGACGCCAGCGCGCCACTCAGCGCATGAAGGTCGTCAAGCCTTTCTGGGAGGGCCAGAACCGTCCCGAGGACATGATCCTCGAGACCGTCCCTGTCATCCCACCTGATCTTCGCCCGATGGTCCAGCTCGACGGTGGCCGTTTCGCCACCTCCGACCTCAACGATCTGTACCGCAGGGTGATCAACCGGAACAACCGTCTCAAGAGACTGCTCGATCTCGGTGCTCCCGAGATCATCGTCAACAACGAGAAGCGCATGCTTCAAGAGGCCGTCGACGCCTTGTTCGACAATGGTCGTCGCGGTCGTGCGGTGACCGGTCCGGGCAATCGTGCTCTCAAGTCGCTGTCCGACATGCTCAAGGGCAAGCAGGGCCGCTTCCGCCAGAACCTTCTCGGTAAGCGCGTCGACTATTCGGGCCGTTCGGTCATCGTCGTCGGTCCCGACCTCAAGCTGCACCAGTGTGGGCTGCCCAAGATCATGGCCCTCGAGTTGTTCAAGCCTTTTGTGATGAAGCGACTGGTCGATCTCGACCTCGCGCAGAACATCAAGGCTGCCAAGCGAATGGTGGAGCGTCACCGTCCCCAGGTGTGGGACGTTCTCTCTGACGTGATTCAGGAGCACCCGGTTCTTCTCAACCGTGCTCCGACATTGCATCGTCTCGGCATCCAGGCATTTGAGCCGGTACTGATCGAGGGCAAGGCGATTCAGATCCACCCGCTGGTGTGCGAGGCCTTCAACGCCGACTTCGATGGCGACCAGATGGCCGTTCATCTCCCACTGTCGGCCGAGGCTCAGGCCGAGGCCAGGGTTCTGATGCTTTCGAGCAACAACGTGCTTTCGCCCGCCTCCGGACGGCCGATCGTCACCCCGTCCCAGGACATGGTCATCGGCATCTACTACCTCTCTGAGTTCGTTGAGGACGCAATAGGGGCTGGTCGTCATTTCTCGGATCTGGATGAGGCCTTCATGGCTTACGAGATCGGCGAGCTGTCGTTGCATGCCCCGATCAAGATTCGTCTCGGGGCGTTGGCAGGTGAGGCGGCTATGCACCAAGACTTGAAGCAAACGCTCGGCGGTTTGCTGAACGATGAGCCCTTCGATGGCGGTTCGATTACCGAGACAACTCTCGGTCGGGTTCTTCTCAATGAGGCCCTGCCGGAGGGCTTCCCCTTCGTCGATTCGGTCATCATCAAGAGTGACATCAAGCTTCTCATCGAAGTCATCATCGAGCGTTATCCACGTTCGGCGGTGGCCGACACACTCGACCTGATCAAGGAGCTCGGTTTCAGGTACTCGACCAAGGCCGGTTTGACGATCGCCCTCGACGATGTCCGGACGCCGGACAACAAGGCCGAGATCCTCGAAGCTTTCGAGGACAGGGCCCAGAAGGTGCAGAACCTCTTCGCCAAGGGCGTGGTCACCGACGACGAGCGTCGTCAGGAGCTCATCGAGATCTGGACCGAGGCCACCGAGAAGGTCACCGAGGCCATGAAGTTGGGCCTCAAGTCTGAGAAGTTCAACTCGCTGGACATGATGGTTGGGTCAGGGGCTCGTGGAAACATGATGCAGGTCCGTCAGATCGCAGGCATGCGTGGTCTTGTTGCCAACCCCAAGGGTGACATCATCCCCCGGCCGATCATCTCGAACTTCCGCGAAGGCCTGTCCGTTCTCGAATACTTCATTTCGACCCACGGTGCTCGCAAGGGTCTGGCCGACACGGCTCTGCGAACCGCCGACTCGGGTTATCTGACTCGACGTCTCGTGGATGTCTCCCAGGAGATGATCATCCTGGAAGAGGACTGTGAGACCGACCGCGGAATCGTGATCAGCGTGATCGACGAGCGTGGCGAGAAGATTCGCAACCTCCGCTCCCGTATCTACGGACGCGCCCTCGCGGACGATCTCAAGGTAGGCCGTACTCTCGTCGCCACGGAGGACAACAAGAAGCTCCGCGCCGGCACGATCATCGGCACCAAGGAACTGCACGCCGTTGGAGATGCCGACGTCGAAACGGTGCGGGTCCGCTCCCCGTTGACCTGCGACACCCGTGGCGGTGTCTGTCAGGCGTGTTACGGACTGTCGCTGGCCACCGGCAAGATCGTGGAGCTCGGAGAGGCTGTTGGAATAATGGCCGCCCAGTCGATCGGTGAGCCGGGCACCCAGCTCACCATGCGCACCTTCCACACCGGTGGAGTAGCCGGTGCCGACATCACCCACGGTCTCCCCCGCGTGGTGGAGCTGTTTGAGGCTCGCGCCCCCAAGGGCAAGGCCGTGATGTCCGAACTGACCGGCGAGGCCCGATATTTCGACGACGAAGAGGGCCGCCGCATCGTGGTGACGGCCGGTGACGACGAGGCCGTGTACCCGATCTCACGCTTTGCCAAGCTTCGCTTCACCGAAAGCATGGACGTCGAGGCGGGAGAGCAACTCACCGAGGGCCCACTCGACCCCAAAGAGGTTCTCGAGATCCGCGGTGTCAGGGCTACCCAGCAGTACCTGGTCGATCAGGTTCAGGAGGTTTACAAGTCCCAGGGCGTGGAGATTCACGACAAGCACATCGAGATGATCGTGCGTCAGATGCTCCGCAGAGTGCGGGTGGTTGCTCCCAACGAGTCCGATTTCCTGCCGGCTGCACTGGTTGATGACCAGAAGTTCCGGGACACCAACAAGGAGCTGGTCAGCGATGACAAGCGCCCCGCGGAAGGTCGCCCCGAGCTGATGGGAATCACCAAGGCTTCCCTCGCCACCGACTCATGGCTGTCGGCCGCTTCGTTCCAGGAGACCACCCGTGTGCTCACCGACGCGGCCATCCAGAGCCGCTCCGATTTCATGAGGGGTCTCAAGGAGAACGTCATCATCGGTCAGCTGATCCCGGCCGGCACCGGTGCCACCCAATATCAGAAGCTTCAGCCGTCCTTGCCCGGCGCGACCACGGTCGCCAGTCTTGGCCTTCTTGGCGAGGGTGGCCGCCCGCCGTCCGAAGACGAGGGTCTCCCCGACGATCCCGCCGAATGGCTCGCCTCGCTCGGCAACTCGTCGTCGGAACCCGAAGAGGAGTAGACCGAACCTCCCATCGATACCGTTTTGTGAAGATTTTCGCGGGTTATGGCCGCGCGAATCTTCACAAAACGAAGGTTTGGCGTCTAAATCGTGAAGGTGTTACCGTTCGGTGTTCGACCGGTTGATCCGGTCGATTTGGTACGCGCGACGACGGATACATAGAATCTGTCATCGTTCCCCGGCTCCTCTGGCGAGGGCCCCACGGAACGAGCCGGGTGCTCTCAGCACCCGGTACGCAAAGTTTCACAGCGAGAACGGCGTCTGGGGTGTGTCCCCACGCGGTTCCTCGCGCGGAGGAAGAATGCCAACAATTGAGCAGCTTGTCCGCGAGGGCAGGAAGCCAAAACAGAAGAAGGCGAAGGCAGTAGGTCTTGGCGGCGCCCCGCAACGTCGTGGCGTCTGCACCCGCGTCTACACCGTCACTCCGAAGAAGCCCAACTCGGCGCTCCGGAAGGTCTGCCGCGTCCGTCTGTCGTCGGGCGTTGAGATCACCGCTTACATACCCGGGGAGGGTCACAACCTCCAGGAGCACAGCATCGTGCTCGTTCGCGGAGGGCGTGTTCGTGATCTTCCAGGCGTTCGTTACAAGGTGATCCGGGGCACACTCGATGCGTCCGGTGTCGCCGACCGCAAGAAGTCCCGCAGCCGCTACGGCACCAAGAAAGGGAACTGATGCGCAGAGCACCAGCCCAGAAACGCAAGGTAGAACCGGACCCGGTGTTCCGCAGCACGCTCGTCGCCCAGGTCATCAACAAGGTTCTGCTGAAGGGGAAGAAAGACCTGGCTCGCTCCATCGTCTATGACGCACTGGAGACTGTCGAGCAGCGCACCAGCCAGGACCCGACGATCGTTCTCAAACGTGCGGTCGACAACATCAGGCCGGCGGTCGAAGTGCGATCGCGCCGTGTCGGTGGAAGCTCCTAGCAGGTTCCGATAGAGGTCTCTTCCCGCCGTTCGAACACTTTGGCAATTCGTTGGCTCGTTACCTTCGCCCGCAAGCGCAGGGAGCCGCAGATGTCGCATCGTCTCGCCAACGAGATCCTCGACGCCTCCAACAACACCGGAGCAGCCGTCAAACGCAAAGAAGATGTCCACAAGATGGCGGAGTCCAACAAGGCCTTCGCCCATTACCGCTGGTGAGTCTCGTTGCGAGACTCTGGGAGTTTGCGGGAGCAAACTCCACCAGAGCCTGACAATTTAAAGACTTACCCGAACGTTCCAGGAAGGCGGGGACTCGAAAACCTCCGAGACCCGAACCACCGGACGAGGGACGTTCACAACCGAATAACGAGCCGGAGTAATTGAGAAGTTGAGCAACGAAAGCGCGCTACATCACCTGCGTCAGGTGCCCCTGAGCCGGACCCGAAACATCGGGATCATGGCCCATATCGACGCGGGCAAAACCACCCTGACCGAGCGCATCCTCTATTACACCGGCCGTAACTACAAGATCGGTGAAGTCCATGAGGGCTCCGCAACCATGGACTGGATGGAACAGGAGCAAGAGCGTGGCATAACGATCACTTCCGCTGCCACCACCTGTATCTGGCACGACCACTGGATCAACATCATCGACACTCCCGGTCACGTCGACTTCACCGTTGAGGTAGAGCGTTCCCTCCGGGTTCTCGACGGCGCCGTCGCCGTGTTTGACGGTGTTGCCGGTGTCGAGCCACAGTCCGAGACCGTATGGCGCCAGGCCGACCGCTATGAGGTCCCCCGAATCTGTTTCATCAACAAGCTCGACCGCACCGGTGCCGACTTCTACTACGACGTCGATTCCATCGTGGAGCGTCTCGACGGCAAGCCTCTCGTCATGCAGTTGCCCATCGGAACCGAGGCCGATTTCGTCGGCCTTGTCGACCTTGTGGAGATGAAAGCCCACATCTGGAAGGGCGATGACGGCAAGCATTGGGATACCATCGACATCCCCGCCGACATGGAGGAAAAGGCCTCCGAGTATCGGGAGCAGTTGATCGAGACTGTCGCAGAGACCTCCGAGGAGCTTCTCGAGGCGTATCTCGAGAACGGTGATCTCACCTCGAAGGAGATTCAAGCCGGCGTGCGCGTCGGGACTCTTGCCGGCAACTTCACACCGGTCTTCTGCGGATCAGCCTTCAAGAACAAGGGCGTCCAGCTTCTTCTCGATGCCATCGTTGCCTACCTCCCCAGTCCGTCCGATCTACCCGCCATCGTTGGTTTCAAGCCGGGGGATGAGGAGGTGGAGATGGTGCGCCAACTCAATGACGCGGAGCCGTTCAGCGCACTCGCTTTCAAGATCATGACCGACCCTCATGTCGGCAAGCTCACCTACTTCCGCGTCTACTCCGGTCACATGGCCAAGGGTGACACCATCCTCAACTCCACGACGGGCAAGAAGGAGCGCGTCGGCCGGATCCTGCGGATGCATGCCAACAGCCGTGAGGACATCGAGGATGTGTTTGCCGGTGACATCGTCGCCGGAATCGGTTTCAAGGGGACTACCACGGGAGACACTCTCTCGGCTGTGGGCTCTCCGATCCAACTCGAGTCGATGGAGTTCCCGGCGCCAGTGATCTCGGTGGCCATCGAGCCGAAGACGAGGTCGGATGAGGAGAGACTGTCATCGTCCCTCCACCGCCTCTCGGAGGAGGACCCCACCTTCCTGGTTCGGTCCGACGAAGAGACCGGGCAGACGATCATCTCGGGTATGGGAGAGCTCCACCTCGAGGTGTTGGTGGATCGTCTTCTCCGCGAGTTCAGGGTCGATGCCACCGTCGGCAAACCACAGGTCGCCTATCGCGAGACAATCCGCAAGGGCATCGAGAAGATTCGTTACCAGCACGTCAAGCAGAGTGGCGGCAGAGGCCAGTACGCCCATGTGGTTATCAGCCTGGAGCCCACCGGTCCCGGTGGCGGCTACGAGTTCATCGACAAGATCAAGGGTGGCTCCATTCCCCGCGAGTTCATTCCGTCGGTCGACGCCGGAATCGAAGGCGCCCTCGATCAGGGAATCCTCGCCGGTTACCCGCTGGTCGACGTCCGCGCCATCCTCACCGATGGTTCGTCGCACGATGTCGACTCGTCGGAGATGGCCTTCAAGATCGCCGGGTCAATGGCTCTTCAGGACGCCGCCCGCAAGGCCGGCGTCAAGCTGCTCGAGCCGGTGATGGATGTCGAGGTGACCACTCCCGAGGAGTACATGGGCGACGTCATCGGCGATCTCAACGGCCGGCGCGGCAAGGTCGAGGGGATGGCCCAGCGTGGCAACAGCCAGGTCATCAACGCCCAGGTCCCCATGTCGGAGATGTTTGGCTACGCCACCGACCTGCGTTCCAAGACACAGGGGCGGGCCACCTACTCGATGCAATTCAATTCATATCAGGATGTGCCGCAGTCGATCGCCGAGGAGATCGTGGCGCATCGTCGTGGTGAATCCTGATGTCAGAGACGGACGACTAGGAAAGAGATTGAGGAGCCGTTATGGGTAAGGCGAAGTTTGAGCGGACGAAGCCGCATGTGAATGTTGGGACTATGGGTCATATTGATCATGGGAAGACGACGTTGACTGCTGCGATTACCAAGGTGTTGGTGGAGCGGGTTGGTGGGGATAACGAGTTTATGGCGTTTGGGGATATTGATAAGGCTCCTGAGGAGAGGGAGCGGGGTATCACTATTTCGATTTCTCATGTGGAGTATGAAACAGCGAACCGTCATTATGCCCATGTGGATATGCCGGGTCATGCTGATTACATCAAGAACATGATTACTGGTGCTGCTCAGGTGGATGGTGCGATTCTGGTGGTTTCTGGTGCTGATGGTCCGATGCCTCAGACTCGTGAGCATGTGTTGTTGGCCCGTCAGGTGGGGGTTCCGAGCATTGTTGTTTTCCTTAACAAGGTGGACATGGTTGATGATGAGGAGCTTCTCGACCTGGTCGAGTTGGAGGTCAGGGACCTTTTGACTGAGTATGAGTTTCCTGGTGATGATGTTCCGGTGATACGGGGTTCGGCTTTGAAAGCGTTGGAGGGTGATTCGGCTGCTGAGGAGCAGATTGTTGAGTTGATGGAGGCGGTTGATTCTTATATTCCTACTCCTGACCGGGACACCGAGAAACCGTTTCTGATGAGCATTGAGGACGTGTTTTCGATTACGGGTCGGGGGACTGTGGTCACCGGTCGGATTGAGCAGGGGACGTTGTTGGTGAATGAGGACGTGGAGATTGTGGGGATTCGTCCTACCCGCAAGACGGTGGCTACTGGTATAGAAATGTTCCGCAAACTTTTGGATTCTGGGGTTGCCGGCGACAATGTTGGTGTTCTTCTCAGGGGTGTGGGTAAGGATGAGGTGGAACGGGGTCAGGTGTTAGCCGCTCCAGGGTCGATTACTCCTCATACCGGGTTTGATGCTCAGGTGTATGTGTTGACCAAGGAGGAGGGCGGCCGGCATAACCCGTTCTTCCCCGGCTACCGGCCCCAGTTCTATTTTCGGACTACTGATGTGACCGGGTCGGTGATCCTTCCTGAGGGCACTCAGATGGTGATGCCAGGGGACAACACTGAAATGTCGGTGGAACTGATCGTCCCCATCGCCATGGACGAAGGCTCCGGTTTGCCATCCGTGAAGGCGGCCGCACCGTCGGCGCCGGACGAGTCACCAAGATCACCAAATGAGCGACCAGCAGAAGATCCGCATCAGGCTCAAAGCCTACGACCACAACGTTGTGGACGAGTCCGCGAAGAAGATCACCGAGACGGTGTTGCGCACCGAGGCCACCATCAAGGGTCCGATTCCTCTTCCGACCGAGATCCACCGTTGGACCGTTGTGCGCGGGCCTCACGTTCACAAGGATTCCCGCGAGCATTTCGAAATGAGGATTCACAAACGCCTGATTGACATCCTCGAGCCGACGCCCAAAACCGTGGACTCCTTGATGCGTCTCGAACTGCCTGCGGGCGTGGAAGTGGAGATAAAGCTGTGAACGCGATTCTCGGACAGAAGCTGGGCATGACCCAGATCTTTGACGATGAGGCCCGGGCCATCCCGGTGACCGTCGTCAAAGCCGGTCCTGTCCACGTGGTCCAGATCAAGACCATGGAGAGGGATGGCTACAACGCCATTCAGATCTCCTTTGGCGAGATGAAGTCCGGTAAGGCCAACAAGCCCGAAGCCGGTCATTACGCCAAGGCCGGGGTTGCCCCCCGGCACGCATCTCGTCGAGATCAAGGTCGAAGACCCTGGCGACTATCAGGTCGGCCAGGAGATCAAGGTCGATGAGGTGTTTCAGCCCGGTACGAGAGCGGATGTCTCCGGTGTCTCCAAGGGCAAGGGGTTTTCCGGTGTCATGAAGCGTCACAACTTCAAGGGTCAGCCGGCCTCTCACGGAAACCACAAGAGCCACCGTGCTCCTGGCTCGATTGGCGCCTGCGCCACTCCGGCCCGTGTTTTCAAAGGAATGCGCATGGCCGGTCGTATGGGGGGAGAGAAGGTCACGACACTCAGCCTCGAGGTCGTCGGTGTCGATGAGGAGCGCGGTTTGCTGCTTCTCGGTGGATCGGTGCCCGGGCCCAAAGGCTCGATCGTTCTCGTCAGGGAGGCGGTGAAGACTCGTGGCTGATGTGAAAGCTCCGCTCTTCAAGTCAGATGGCGCCGCGAGCGGGGACATCGGTTTGGATCCCGCTGTGTTCGGCATTGAGCCCAACCTCGACGTCCTTCACCAGGTGGTGACCGCGCAATTGGCCGCGGCGCGTTCGGGTAGCGCCAGTACGAAGACCCGCGGCGAGGTTCGTGGTGGTGGCCGCAAGCCCTGGAGGCAGAAGGGGCTCGGTCGTGCCCGCCATGGCTCGATTCGCTCCCCGCAATGGGTTGGCGGAGGTGTCGCTCATGGTCCCAAGCCCCGTGACTACAGCCAGCGCACGCCCAAGAAGATGAAGCGTCTCGCCCTGTACAGCGCACTCTCGGCTCGCGCCTCGGAGGGGTGCGTCAAAGTCGTCGAGTCCATCGACTGGGCCGGTCCAAAGACCAAGCAGGCAGTTGGCCTTCTCGATGCGATAGACGCCGGAGGCAAGACACTGTTCGTTCTCACCCAACTCGACGGTGTCGCCGGCAAATCGTTCCGCAACCTTCCCGAGGTGCGGCTGGTAGAACCCGGTCATCTCACGCCTTACGACGTTCTCTGGTCGGACCAGGTGGTGTTCACCTCGCACACGGTGGGCTCGGTTGGCCGAAACAGCTCATACGAAGTCAGCGAATCCGACTTTGTGATCGATGTCGCCTCTGACTCCGTCAAAGTCGACCCCGATGGGGATGAGCGCTGATGAAGGCCCCCCATGACCTCATACTTGCCCCGGTTGTTTCCGAGAAGTCCTACGACCTCATCGAGAACGAAAACATCTACACCTTCGAGGTCGACCCCCGCTCCAACAAAGAGGAGATCCGGGACGCCATCGAAGAAGTCTTCGACGTGACCGTCATCCGGGTCAACACCATGAACCGCAAAGGCAAGCGCAAGCGCAGTGGCTACACGTTCGGCAAACGCAAGGACGTCAAGCGCGCCATCGTCAAGATCGCCGAAGGCGATTCGATAGATCTGTTTGGAGTCTGAGATGGCCGTAAGGAAACGCAAGCCAACATCTCCGGGTCGCCGGTTCCAAACGGTTTCGGACTTCGCCGAGATCACAACCGACAAGCCAGAGAAGTCTCTCATCGCCAAGAAATCCAAGACCGGTGGCCGCAATACCTATGGTCGGGTGACCTCACGTCACCGTGGCGGTGGGCACAAACAGCGCTATCGCGTCATCGACTTCAAGCGTGACAAAGACGGGATCCCGGCGCGGGTTGCCTCGATTCAGTACGACCCGAACCGCAACGCTCGCATCGCCCTTCTCAACTACGTGGACGGTGAGAAGCGCTACATCCTCGCTCCTCTCGGAGTGAAGGTGGATGACCGGTTGATGTCAGGCTCCAGGGCCGATATCCAGCCAGGCAACGCTCTACCCCTGCGCAACATCCCTGCCGGGACGACGGTGCATGCCATCGAGATGCGTCCCGGTGGAGGGGCCAAGCTGGCGCGATCAGCCGGTGCCTCGGTTCAGTTGATGTCCAAGGAGGGCAACCTCGCCTTGTTGCGTCTCCCCATCCGGTGAAATGCGCCAGGTACCACTCGACAGCCGTGCCACCATCGGACAGGTCGGAAATACCGAGGCCGAGCTGATCAAGCTCGGCAAGGCCGGTCGCAATCGCTGGAAAGGGGTCCGTCCCCAGACCCGTGGCGTGGCGATGAACCCCTGTCGACCATCCCCTTGGTGGTGGAGAGGGCAAGTCGTCCGGAGGCCGGCATCCGGTTAGCCCATGGGGCAAAGGCGAGGTCCGAACTCGCAGCAAGAAGAAGCCTTCCAACAAATACATCGTGCGACGTCGCACCAAGAAAGGACGCCGCTGATGGCTCGCTCACTGAAAAAGGGCCCCTTCGTCGACGAGCACCTCGCCAACAAGGTCGACGAGCTCAACCGAACGGGCCAGAAACGCGTGATCAAGACCTGGTCACGACGCTCCACGATCATCCCGGAGATGGTCGGGCACACCCTTGCCGTTCACGACGGCCGCAAGCACGTGCCCGTGTATGTCACCGAGTCGATGGTCGGCCACAAGCTCGGAGAGTTCGCTCCCCACCCGCACCTTCCGCGGTCACGCAGACAAGGCGGCATCTCGACGATGAAAGTCAAAGCCCAAGCCCGCTTTCATCCGCCAGTCGCCCTACAAGGTGCGCCGCGTGCTCGATCTGGTGCGCGGTCTTCCCGTCGAGGAGGCCGAGCACGTGCTTCGGCTCACTCCGCGAGCCGCTTCGGGTCCCATCGCCAAGACCTTGAAGTCGGCTGTCGCCAATGCCGAGCACAACCACGCCCTGGATCCCGAGGAACTCGTGGTCGCCGAGGCATTTGCAGACGAGGGCCCCACTTTGAAGCGTTATCGCCCCCGCGCCCGCGGCCGCGCCAGCCGGATCAACAAACGCACGAGTCACATCACGATCGTGCTCTCGGACACGAATGAGGAGGAGGTGAGCTGATGGGCCAGAAAGTACACCCCTATTCGTTCCGTCTTGGTGTATCGACCGATTGGAAGTCGAAGTGGTTCTCCGATAAGGAGTATGCAGCTTTTGTCAACGAGGATTGGAAGATACGCGAATACCTCCGTGGGGAGTTGAGGCGTGGGGCCGTTTCGCGAATCGACATCGAGCGCACCCGTGATCGTCTCATCGTCGACATTCACACCGCCCGCCCCGGTGTCGTCATCGGCCGCAAGGGTTCCGAGGCCGAGCGTCTTCGCAACGGTCTCGAGAAGATCACCGATCGTCGGATCAAACTGAACATCAACGAGGTGAAGGACCCGGATCTGGACGCCGCCCTTCTTGCCAGGGGCATTGCTGACCAGATCGAGAACAGGATCGCCTTTCGGCGGGCCATGAAGCGCGCAGTTGCCTCTGCCCTCAAGGCCGGCGCCGAAGGTGTCCGTGTCGAATCCAAGGGTCGTCTTGGCGGCTCCGACATGGGTCGTCGTGAGTGGTATCGCGAGGGCCGTGTCCCGCTTCACACCCTGCGGGCCGACATCGACTACGGAACAGCGACGGCACGAACCACGGTTGGCGCCATCGGCATCAAGGTGTGGGTCTACCGGGGTGAGGTGGTCGATCGGGCCGGAGTCTCAGGTGAGCGCATCATCGCAGAGGCGGACCTGGCGACCGGCGGTCCCGTCCGCCGAACCCAGAAGAGTCTCAAATCTCGCGCCGAACAGGCGGCAGGGGGCGGGTCAGGCAAGCAGCGTCTCATCGAAGCCGGTGGAGGCAAACGCCCCGTCGAGTCTGCCGGCAAAGAGACCGGTGGCCGGAAGCTGATCGAGGCTGGTGGTGGACGACGTCCCACGGCCGCCGAAGCCAAGGTGCAGTACGAGAGCGCCCAGGACGAGCAGACCGTGTCACCCCCCTCGGCCGACGCTCCCCCCTCGGCCGACGCTCCCCCCGCAGAGCAGGGGGACAAGGCACCTTCCGCGCCCCCCGCAGAGCAGGGGACCCCCAAGGGCGAAGAGGAGTAGCGGGTCATGTTGATGCCCAAGAGAACCAAGCATCGCACGATGCACCGGGGGCGAATGTCCGGGGTCGCCAAAGGCGGCACCCAGGTCAACTTCGGTGAGTATGGACTCCAGGCTCTGGAGCCGGCGTGGATCACCTCCCGTCAGATCGAGGCAAGCCGTGTTGCCATCACCCGCGCGGTCAAGCGTGGCGGCAAGGTTTGGATCACCATCTTCCCCGACAAGCCGGTGACTCAGAAACCCGCTGAGACCCGGATGGGCTCGGGGAAGGGAAACCCGGAGTTCTGGGTAGCAGTCGTGAAGCCGGGCCGCGTCATGTTCGAGCTGGCAGGTGTGTCCGAGGAAATGGCCCGTGAGGCCATGCGCAAGGCGAGTCACAAACTCCCGATCAGGACCAGATTCGTGAGCAGGGAGGACATATGACCACCGCAGAAATCCGTGAACTCACAACCGAAGAGCTGGTAGATGCCCTCACCGAGGCGAAGGAGGAGAAGTTCAACCTTCGTTTCCAGGTGGCCACCAACCAGCTCGACAACACCGCCCGGATTCGGGTGGTGAAGACAGAAATTGCCCGCATCCTCACCGTGATGCGAGAGCGTGAGCTAATGGAGGCCGATGATGTCGCTGCTGAGGAGATGGCCTGATGGCTGAGAACGAAACGCGCAATCGTCGGAAGGTGCGGGTCGGCGTCGTTGTCTCGGATAGCCGTGACAAGACGATCACCGTCGAAGTGCCCAACCTGACTGCCCACCCCAGATACGACAAGGTCGTCCGTCGCAGCACGAAGTTCCACGTTCATGACGAGACCAACGACGCTCATGTGGGTGACACGGTTCAGATCGTGGAGACACGTCCCATTTCCAAGCAGAAGCGGTGGCGTCTCACCGAGATCGTGGAGCGCGCCCGATGATTCAACAGGAGTCCCGTATCAAGGTCGCGGACAACACCGGTGCCCGCGAGGTGCTTTGCATCCGTGTGCTCGGTGGCTCGTCCCGTCGCTACGCAGGAGTCGGAGACGTCATCGTGGGCGCAGTCAAAGACGCCAACCCTGGCGGGTCCGTCAAGAAGGGCGAAGTTGTCAGGGCCGTTGTGGTGCGCACCAGGAAGGCGTCGCGACGCACCGACGGCACCTACATCCGCTTCGACGACAACGCCTGCGTGATCATCGATGACAACAGACAGCCCATCGGAACTCGCATCTTCGGCCCCGTGGCTCGAGAACTGCGTGACCACCGCTTCATGCGGATCATCTCCCTCGCCCCCGAGGTTCTGTAGTGAGACTCAGGACAGGCGACAAGGTGATGGTCATTTCCGGCAAGGACGCCGGCAAGGAGTCGAAGGTCAGCAAGGTCTTTCGAGACAGAGGAAAGATCCAGGTCGAAGGGGTCAACACCGCCAAACGTCATACCAAGCCGTCGGGCGCGACGATGCAGGGCGGAATCATCGACAAGGACATGCCGATCGATGCCTCCAATGTGATGATCATCTGCGACGATTGTGGTCCCACCCGGATCAGCCATCAGTTCGACGAGGACGGTTCGAAGCACCGTGTTTGCGTGAAGTGTGGAGGTGAGTTGTGAGCGACACCCCTCGCCTCAAGGTCAAATACGAAGAAGAGATTGCTGCCCAACTGAAGGACGAACTCAGTCTCGACAACGTGATGCAGATACCGACGCTCCACAAGATCGTCCTCAATATGGGTCTTGGCGAGGCCGTGGGCGACAAGAAGGCGATTGGTGAGGCCATCGACGAGTTGAGCCTCATCACCGGCCAGAAGCCCCGTGTGAACAAGGCCCGCAAGTCCATCGCCAACTTCAAACTCCGTGAGGGCATGCCGATTGGCGTGTCGGTGACCTTGCGCGGCGTGAACATGTGGGAGTTCTTCGATCGGCTCTTGTCCATCGCCATCCCCAGAGTGCGTGACTTCCGGGGGCTCAACCCGAAGGCATTCGACGGGCATGGCAACTACAGCGTTGGTGCTTCGGAACAGCTGATCTTCCCCGAGATCGATTTCGACAGTGTGACGACAGTCCGTGGTCTGAATATCACGATCGTCACCACGGCGGAGAACGATGAGCAAGGCAAGGCCTTGCTCAGTGCCTTCGGTTTTCCGTTCCGCAAGGTTCAGGCAGAAGTTTGAGGAGGATGTGAATGGCTAAGAAATCGATGATCGCCAAGGCCAAGAGAAAGCCGAAGTTCAAGGTCAGGGGTTACAACCGCTGCAATCGTTGTGGTCGTGCCCGTGCCTACATACGTGATTTCGGCATGTGCCGAATCTGTGTGCGCGAGTTGGCCTCCCGTGGTGAGCTTCCCGGTGTGAGAAAGGCGTCCTGGTGACAGTTGTTACTGATCCAATTGCAGATATGCTCACCCGCATCCGGAACGCCGTTGCCGTGGGTCACGAGCGTGTTTCGATGCCGTCGTCCAACGTGAAGGTGCGTATCGCCCAGATCCTCGTTGATGAGGGTTTCATCGATCGCTACGAAGTATCAGAGGATGGCCATCGCCGCCAGCTGGAGCTGGTGCTTCGCTACGGCGAACGCCGTCGACCGGTCATCGAGGGGATCAAGCGCATCTCGAAACCGGGTCACCGTGTTTACCGAGGCTCCCGTGAGTTGCCCCGTGTTCAGGGTGGCATTGGAGTGGCCGTCGTCTCGACAAGTCAGGGGCTTCTCCCTGACCGGGAGGCGCGGCGTCGTCATCTGGGCGGCGAGATCCTTTGTGAGGTTTGGTGACATGAGCAGGATCGGAAAGATGCCGGTGACGGTGCCGTCAGGAGTCGATGTCGAAATCGACGGCAGCAACGTCACCGTCACGGGCTCCAAGGGGGAGCTGACACGTGTCTTCCACGAGCGGGTGTCTTTCGAGATGGGTGATGGCGAGATGACAGTGACCCGACCCGACGACACCAGACAGTCAAAGGCCCTCCACGGCTTGAGCCGCGCATTGCTCAACAACATGGTCGTCGGGGTAACCGATGGCTTCACCAAGGAGTTGGAGATCCAGGGCGTCGGCTATCGAGCGACTCTCAAGGGCAGCGATGTCGAGCTTCAGGTGGGGTTCAGCCACTCGGTCTTGGTTCAGGCCCCGGAGGGCGTGACCTTCGAAGTGCCGGAGCCAACCAGAATCAACATCTCAGGCATCGACAAGGAAAAGGTCGGCCAGGCGGCCGCCAACATTCGCAAGGTCCGTCCACCCGAGCCCTACAAGGGCAAAGGGATCCGGTACGTCGGCGAATACGTTCGCCGTAAGGCTGGAAAGGCAGGTAAGGCATGAGGGGTTCCCGACAGGATGCTCGCTCTCGTCGTCATTCCCGTGTGCGCAAGCGCGTACGGGGCACCGCGACGCGTCCCCGCTTGGTGGTGTACCGAAGCAATCGTTACATCTACGCCCAGGTGATAGACGACGTCGATGGCCGTACACTGGCTGCTGCATCCTCGCAGGAGACCGACATCCGGTCTGATTCGTTGAACATCGGCACTGCGACCAAGGTAGGCAGCCTCGTGGCGAGCCGCGCCAAGGATGTCGGTGTCTCGGCGGTCGTCTTCGACCGGGGCGGGTTCAAGTTTCACGGAAAGATCAAAGCTCTCGCCGATGCGGCCCGCGAGGAAGGACTGGAGTTCTAATGGCACGTCAACAACGTCACGGCTCGGAGCAGAGCCAATACGACGAACGCGTAATTCAGATCAACCGCGTGGCAAAGGTCGTCAAGGGTGGCCGTCGCTTCAGCTTCACGGCTCTTGTGGTGGTCGGTGACGGCAAAGGCAAGGTCGGTGTCGGTTATGGCAAGGCCAAGGAAGTGCCTGTAGCGATCCAGAAGGGCATTGAGCAGGCGCGTCGCGGGATGACCATGGTTCCGATGGCCGGTCAGACGATCATCCATGAGGTCGTTGGTCGCCACGGCGCCTCCCGGGTACTCATCAAGCCGGCGGCTCCCGGTACCGGTGTCATCGCCGGTGGTGCGGTCCGTCAGATCCTCGAGGCAGCGGGTGTCAAGGATGCACTTGCGAAGTCTCTCGGCTCGCCAACCCACCTCAACGTGGCCCGCGCTGCGTTTGCCGGCCTCATGGCCCAACGTCGTCCCGACGAGGTAGCCAAAGCAAGGGGCAGGAAAGCCGAGGACTTTGTTCCTCCTGGCCTTCTGGCTGCTTACAACTCGACCGAGTCGATGCGGGCTCAGGCCACAGATTCTTCAAAAGGGAGCTGAGGTAGGAGATGGCCAAGGCAAAGCCAAAGACCGTGAAGATCACATTGAAGAGATCGACGATCGGCGAGAAGCCAAAGACTCGGGCCACCGTCGAGGGACTCGGTCTTCGAAGGATCAACCACACCGTTACCCAGGTCGATTCTCCCAGTCTCCGGGGCATGGTCGTCAGGGTCCGGCATCTCGTCGAAGTCGAGGCCGGCGAGCCTACCGAGGTCGGCGAGCCTACCAAGGCCGGCGATCCTCCCAAGGAGAGCTAAATGAGCGAAGAGAAGAACCAACTAAAACTGCATCATCTCTCCCCTGCCCCCGGATCCAAGAAGAAGAAGATCCGTGTCGGGCGTGGTGAGGGTGGTCGTCGAGGCAAGACGGCCGGCCGTGGCACCAAGGGTCTCAAGGCCCGCAACTCGCTGCGTCCCGGTTTCGAGGGCGGGCAGACTCCGCTGGCGGTGCGTCTCCCCAAGCTGAGGGGCTTCAAGAACCCGAACAAAGAAGAATTCGCCATTGTGAACCTCTCGGCATTCGAGGTCTTCGACAAAGGTGGCGAGATCACACCGGAGTCGCTCCGTGAGCGTGGTCTGATCCGTCACAAAGGCCGGGTCAAGGTTCTCGCCGAGGGTGACCTCGACAGGGCGTTGACCGTGAAGGCGCATGCCTTCAGCGCGGCGGCGAAAGTGAAGATCGAAAAGGCCGGCGGCTCCGTAGAGGTCATTTCCTGATCTCGGGCTTTTAGCAATGACTACCTAGTACCAAGTAGACCCACATGCTTTCCATTTATCGCAACATGTTCAAGATCGCGGACCTGCGGGCGAAGATCTTCTTCACGCTCGCCATGTTCGGTGTCTACCGTCTCGGCGCCACGATTCCGGTGCCCGGCATCGACCTGGACGCGGTGCGGTTGTTCCAAACCCAACAGCAGGCCGGTGGGATCTACGGTTTGCTCAATTTGTTCTCCGGCGGCGCCCTGGAACAGTTCTCGGTGTTCGCCCTGGGGATCATTCCCTACATCACGGCGTCGATCATCATGCAGCTGCTCACTGTTGTGATCCCCAAGCTGAAGACCCTCCAGGAGGAAGGGGAGTCGGGTCGCAAGGTGATCACCCAGTGGACGCGCTACATGACCGTGATCCTGGCTCTCATCCAGTCGACCGGGTTCACGTTCCTTTTCCATTCGGGTCGATTCACCAACGGCATCGACCTGATTCCGAACTACACGCCCGGGCGGGTTGTCCTGATCGTGCTGACGATGACAGCGGGTACCGCCATGGTGATGTGGCTCGGTGAGCTGATAACCCAGCGAGGTGTGGGCAACGGGATGTCGTTGATCATCTTCGTGTCGATTCTCAGCCAGTTCCCTTCATCTTCGGTCAGGTGTGGAGCCAGACCGGGGCCGCCGGCCTGTACGGCCGTTTCGGAGTGATCATGGCGACGTTCGCCTTCATGATCGTGGCGATCATCTACGTCGATCAGGGACAGAGACGGATCCCGATCCAGTTCGCCAAACGGGTGCGTGGACGTCGGGTCCTCGGAGGCCAGTCCACTTATATCCCGCTGAAAGTTAACACCGCAGGTGTCATCCCGGTGATCTTCGCCACCTCGGTGCTTCTGATCCCGTCTTTGATCATCACCGCCATCCCCTTCGACGCCGCGTGGCTCCAGTCGGTCTTCCGCTTCATCGACGAGAACCTGGGCGCCGGTCAGCTTGGTGTCTCCTGGTGGTACATCGCCATCCTCTTCGGTCTGATCGTGTTCTTCACCTACTTCTACACGGCGATTCAGTTCGATCCCGAGCAGCAGGCCGAGATGATCCAGAGGCAAGGCGGGTTCATTCCTGGCGTCCGCCCCGGTCGTCAGACCGCCAAGCACCTCTCGTTCATCCTCAACCGGATCACCCTCCCCGGCTCCATCTTTCTGGGCACCATCGCGATCCTCCCGGCCATCGCCGGCGCCATCTGGAACATCCAGATCTCGTTCTCCGGTGTGTCGATTCTGATCGTGGTCGGCGTGGCGCTGGAGACGATGAAGCAGATCGAGTCCCAGCTCACCATGAGGAACTACGAGGGGATACTGTCTTGATCTTGTTGCGTGTCCCACCCTGCGCACACGCTGACTCGACGTATCAGTACTGAGTCCTCGTGCGCTTGCTGTTCATAGGTCCGCCCGGTGCGGGCAAGGGGACCCAGGCGGAGCGTGTCGCCGACCGCCTCGGCATTCCCCATGTGTCCACTGGAGAGATGTTTCGTCACCACGTCTCCATCGGCAGCGATCTCGGCAGGAAGGTCGACGCCATCATGGCGGCGGGGGACTACGTGCCAGACGAAATCACGGTGGCGATGCTCGCGCAGCGAATCGCCGAGCCCGACGCGGCCGATGGCTACATCCTCGACGGCTTTCCTCGCACCGTTGTTCAGGTCAAGTCCCTCGATGATCTGATCGGCGAGGACGGACTCGACAGGGTCGTCGTCTTCGAAGTCGACGAGACCGAGCTTGTCGAGCGAATGCTCTCCAGGGGCCGGGTCGACGACACCTCAGAGACAATTCGCAATCGATTCAAGGTCTACCTGGATCAGACCCAGCCGCTTCTCGACATCTATGACGCCCGTGGCGTGACGGTGGGTGTCAACGGTCTAGGCGAGGTGGACGAGGTCACCGATCGCATCGTCGGTGTCCTCGATGCCGGCGAATCTTCGGGGACACCGGCATGATCACGATCAAGTCCCGTCGCGAGTTCGCCAAGATGGCGAGAGCGGGAGCGGCAGTGGCCGCGGTCCTCGCCGCTGTGCGCGAGGCAGCACGACCCGGTGTCTCGCTAGTGACTCTCGACGAGATTGGTGCCAAAGTGATCGCCGACCGCGGTTGCACTGCATCGTTCCTTGGCTATCAAGGCACTTACCCGGCGACCCTTTGTCTGTCGCCAAACGACGTGATCGTCCACGGTATCCCCTCGGAGTACAAGCTCGATGAAGGTGACATCCTCTCTGTCGATGCCGGCGCCATCTTCGAGGGTTTCCACGGAGATGCCGCTTTCACCGTCGGCATTGGTCAGGTGACGTCTGATGCTCGCCGGCTGATGGATACGACCGAGGACGCCCTCTGGGCTGGACTCCGTGAGGTTCGCAAGGGCGGTCGCCTCGGGGACATCGGCGCCGCTGTTCATGCGATTGGTGAGGCCCATGGCTACGGCGTTGTCGAAGAGTATGTGGGGCATGGCATCGGGCGGGAGATGCACGAAGAGCCCCAGGTCCCCAACTACGGGACCTCCGGCAAGGGTTTGAAGCTCAAAACCGGTATGGCGCTGTGTATCGAGCCGATGTTCAACGCCGGGAAACGTAACACCAAAGTCGATGGGGACGGGTGGACCGTGCGCACCGATGACGGGAGTCTTTCCGCTCATTGGGAGCACACCGTGGCCATTACGCCCGACGGGCCGCAGGTATTCACCATCGGCGACCAACCCGTTCCGGTGGGATTTGAGGAGGCACGGGCCCATCGCTAGCATTACGGAGGTCTTCGTCGCTCTTTTTGTCGACGGAGAGAGGTTCGATCAGGGCATCGTCGCCCGCAACCACTCACAGCGATGGCTTGGTTGCGCATGGCGGTGGCCTGGCAGCGTGCGCGCTCGTACCGATGGTTTGGAGAGCAAACCCCGGGCGCGGGTCTGAGACTTGGAGTTAGAGATGAAGGTAAGACCTTCAACCAAGAAAATGTGTGAGAAGTGCCGGATCATTCGGCGTCGTGGCCGCGTCTGGGTGATTTGCAGCAACCCCCGTCACAAGCAAAGGCAGGGCTGAGAATTGGCTCGTATATCAGGTGTTGACATTCCGCGTGACAAGCGGCTCGAGATCTCGCTGACCTACATCTATGGCATCGGTCTGACCCGAAGCCAGCAGATTTGCGCCGAGACAGGCGTCGACCCCGACACCCGGGTCCGCTCGATGACCGATGACGAGGTCTCCAAGGTCCGGCGTTTCATCGAGGACAACTATCAGGTCGAAGGCGACCTGAGACGAGAAGTTCAGCAGAACATCAAGAGAAAAATCGAAATCGGCAGTTATCAGGGCATCCGCCACCGTCTCGGCCTGCCCCTCCGTGGTCAGAGGACGCATACCAACGCCCGCACCCGCAAGGGTCGTCGAGTGGCGATTGCCGGCAAGAAAAAAGTCACGAAGTAATTAGGAGTCATGGGTGACTACCCAGCAAGGCAAAAAACGAGTCCGTCGCCGCGAGCGTAAGAACATCTCGCATGGTCAGGCTCACATCAAGGCCAGTTTCAACAACACGATCATCAACATCACCGACCAGAACGGCGCCACGGTGGCCTGGACCTCTGGTGGCTCGGTTGGTTTCAAGGGCTCCCGAAAGTCGACGCCCTACGCCGCCCAGGTCGCTGCCGAGGAGGCCGCCCGCCGGGCAGGTGAACATGGCATCCGCAAACTCGACGTGATCATCAGCGGAACCGGGTCCGGTCGTGACACCGCGGTGCGCACCTTGCAGAACATGGGTTTGGAGATCACCTGGGTGAAAGACGTGACACCACTGCCCCACAACGGCTGCCGGCCCAAGAAACGAAGAAGGGGCTGAGGATGGCTCGTTACACAGGTCCCCGTCACAAGCCGTGCCGTCGGGCGCGCACCCCGCTCTGTCAGTCGAAGCGCTGCCCCGTGGAGCGTCGTCCCTATCCACCGGGTGAGCATGGCCGCGGCCGCATCCGTGAGAGCGACTATCTGGTTCAGCTTCGCGAGAAGCAGAAACTGCGCACCATGTACGGTGTCCTCGAGAAGCAGTTTCGTCGCTACTACAAGGAAGCCGACCGTCGCCAGGGAGGCACCGGTGACGCCCTTCTCCAGCTTCTGGAACAGCGTCTCGACAACGTCGTTTGGCGTTCTGGCCTCACTGCCACCCGGCCCCAAGCCCGTCAATTGGTCAACCACGGCCACTTCCGGGTGAACGACAGGAAGGTCGACATCCCCTCCTATCAGGTCAAGCCCGGTGATGAGGTCACCGTGAAGGAACGAAGCACCGACCTGATCGTCATTCAGCACTCCGTGGACACCCAAGGCCGTCCGGTTCCCGATTGGCTCGAGGTGAATCTCGAAGAGCGCAAGATTGTTGTAAATGCCCATCCCCGTCGTGATCAGATAGACACAGACATCAACGAGCAGTTGATCGTCGAGCTCTACTCGAAGTGAGGTAATCCCCCTTGTTGATCGTCCAGCGTCCCCAAATTGAAGAGGAAGTCCTCTCAGATAACCGTTCCCGCGTGGTCGTGGAGCCCCTCGAGCCGGGCTTTGGCTACACGCTCGGCAACACGATGCGTCGAACTCTTCTGTCCCGCATCCCGGGTGCGGCCATCACCACCATCCAGATCGAAGGTGTCGAGCATGAGTTCTCGACCATCAAAGGCGTTGTCGAGGATGTCGTGGACATCATTCTCAACATCAAGCGCATCGTCATCCGCTTGGACGGCCTCGAAGAGCAGACGCTATATCTGTCTGCCAAAGGCGCCGGTGATGTGACCGCCCGCGATCTCAAGCTTCCGGCCGGCGTCGAGGTGGTCAACCCCGGTGCCCATCTCGCGACCCTTAGCGCGTCGGGACGTCTCGAGATGGAGCTCACCGTTGCCCCCGGTGTCGGCTATCGGACCGCAGATGGCAACAAGGGCGCCAGCTCGGTCATCGGTGTCATCCCGGTCGACTCGATATTCTCCCCTGTCCGCAAGGTCGCCTACAAGGTGGAGAACACCCAGGTCGGCCAGATGACCAACTTCGATCGTCTCGTTCTCGACATCGAGACCAACGGTGCCATCGACCCGTCGGAGGCCGTGTCCTCGGCCGGCAAGACCCTTGGTGAGCTGATGGGTCTCTTCGCCGACATCGGTGAGGGCCAGGGTCTGGAGTTGGGCGATGTCGAACCCGAGATCTCGAGTTCGCCGGACCTCGATCTTCCGATCGAGGCACTCGATCTCTCCGAGCGCCCCCGCAACTGTCTGCGTCGTGCCCAGGTCAAGACGGTGGGTGAGCTTGTGGAACGCACCTCAGATGATCTCTTGAACATCACCAACTTCGGCCAGAAGAGCCTCGACGAGGTGATAGCCAAGCTCGACGAGTTGGGTCTGAGCCTCGCTGACTCACCGAGTGGGCGCGACATCTGATGCCACGCCCCCGCAAGGGCCCCCGTCTCGGCGGGTCGCCATCTCACGAGAAGTTGATGTTGGCCAATCTGGCCACGGATCTCTTCATCCATGAGAAGGTGGCCACCACCGAGTCCAAAGCCAAGGCGCTGCGGCCGCTGGCCGAGAAACTGATCACAAAGGCTCGCAAGGGCGACCTCCACTCCCGTCGCATGGTGATGAAAACCATCACCAACAAGGAGGCGGTGCACAAGCTGTTCGAAGAGGTGGCTCCCCGCTACATCGAACGCCCCGGTGGCTACACCCGCATCACCAAACTCGGCCCCCGCCGTGGCGATGGCGCCGAAGAAGCGATAATCGAACTGGTCTGAAAACGGATCCTCAGCGGCGGTTCTCTATCTGGCGATGACCCCGAGAAGAATCCCCAGCAAGAGGATTGCAACGCCGAAGAGCAGAACATGCACGGGTGACATCCGGCCCGGCAACCACTTCGAGGCAAGCATCGGATCGGTGTAGACGACAGCACCGAACATCACCATGAGTAGTCCGGAGATCAGCAGAAAACCAGATACCAGACCCGGGAAGATGATCACCAGCGTCAGGGCTGCGATGACGACCCCAAACATGATCCGGGTGAATACCCACGGCGGAAGCAAGGCGCCCCATTTCTTCTCCGCGAAGGCTATGCCTCTGTCCACGGGAGCCAGCAGTTTGCCCATCTCGGGCATCGACCGCTTGCGCTTGCCGCTGTCGGACAGTTCGGCCTCAAAGGCGTCAACGTCGCTGACTTCGAGGATGATCTGCTCACCCTCGGCGGCCATTCGGTACCCGGTAGGCGTCGGTTCGAGACGAATCTCATCAAGAGCCCACTCTCCGATGGACTCTTCACCGGCGTCGATGCTGAGACGTCCCTCGGACAGGTGAATGACAGCCGGTAGCCCCTGACTATCGCCGAGTGTCTTCAAAGACGCGGCAAAACTGCCCATTGCAGGAGTATCGACCGTCGCGGGGGGACCTTTCGCAGTTTTAGTGCTCTGGGCACTAGCTGCTGCTTACTGCTGCAACGAATATGAAGAGAAAGAAGATGATTGCGACAACCAGTCCGATGCCGAGGAGAACGGTCCCGATGATCCCCAGAATCCTCCCGGCATTTGCGGTGGATCTGTTCTCGGGCGACCTGAGCCCGGAGTCGATTGCGGTGAGCTCCTTGTTACCCATCACCCAGGCAAAAGGCGCAAGGATGCCGCAGATGATCAAGCCCAGGATCCCCATCACCAGGATCGTCGTGGCCTGACTCTGCTCCGGATACTGGCTCGGGTCGGTGGGAAACTGCACATCGCTCATATGAGACGAGTATCGCACATGAGGCGCAACGGGTGTCGCCCGTTAGCCTTATGGATCATGTCCCGTCCCCGCTACCTCGACTTCGACGGCGATTCCTGGGCCCAACTTCGTGCCAACACGCCGCTGACCCTCAACGAGGAGGACATCGACAAGCTCCGAGGCATCGACGTTGCGCTCGATGTCGACATGGTCCAGCGCACCTTCCTGCCTCTCTCCAGGTTGCTCAATCTCCGGGTGCAGGGCAGTCATCAACTCGCCAGCGTCACCGACACTTTTCTCGGCACGCCCCCGAGGCCGATTCCGTTCATCATTGGCATCGCCGGCTCTGTCGCAGTGGGCAAGTCGACGATCTCCCGTGTGCTCCAGGCCCTCCTCTCTCGCTGGCCCCAACATCCGAAGGTCGACCTGGTGACAACAGACGGCTTCCTCCTGCCCAACTCGGTCCTGGTCGAGCGTGGGCTGATGGAGCGCAAGGGTTTCCCGGAGAGCTATGACCGCAAAGCCCTTCTCGACTTCGTGGCTTCGGCAAAGGCCGGCGAGGAGCATCTGGAGGTTCCCCTGTATTCGCACATCAAATATGACATCGTCGAAGGGGAGACCCGGGTGGTCAGCCAGTGCGACATACTCATAGTCGAGGGCCTGAATGTCCTGCAAGCGGGTCACACCGGGGCCTTCGTCTCTGACTACTTCGATTTCTCGATCTTTGTCGACGCCTCTGCCGAGGATGTGCGTGGGTGGTACGTGGAGAGGTTTCTCACTCTCAAGAACACGGCTTTCAACCAGCCCGATGCCTATTTCCGTCGTTATGCGGGTCTGTCGGATGAGGAGGCCCTCGAGGTGGCCACCGGTCTCTGGGAGAGCATCAACGCGATCAACCTGGCGGAGAACATCCTTCCGACTCGTGAACGAGCTTCACTGATCCTGGAAAAGGCCCGCGATCACAGTGTGAGTCGGGTGCGACTGCGGCGCTAATGGGATCCGGCCTGGGCCTCGGTTTCGCCTCGATAGGCGCCGCCTGGACCACGTCGATATGGCTCGGTTCCATGTCGGCGGCGTCGGATCCGAGAACTCCGAGGGTCGGACGGGAGAGGTCACCTCAATGTAGGCGCCGCGAATTATGTCATGCTGAGAGGTCTGAGAGCCCTCTCGATCTCTCGCAACACTCGGTCGAACTGTGGAACGACCTTTGTGTATCGAGGCATTTCGGTTTCCCACCGTTTGCGATACTCGTCTATCCGGGTCGGCCACCGTTCGGTGAATTTGTCTGGGTCGATGCCGCGGTGAGCAGCTTTTTCTGTGAACTGCTGCCAGACAGCAACAACATCAACTCCCTCGTCTACCAAGAGCCTGTGTATGTCGTATAGATCGCGACACTGGAGCCGCTGGACGACGCAGCGCAGCTTCTCCGCCGCGGTTTCCTCCAGGTCGTAGCTCGGAAGACTCCTTGTTTCGGTTTGGTCGGCGTACCTGATGACCAACGGTCCCGTGTACGGAGCAGAAGTTGCGAGCTCGTCAGTGGCAATGTCAAGCTTCACATTCTCAGGTTTGGCTTGGTTACGAGGACCCGTGTAAGTGAGCTTCTCTTCCTCGACTCTTATCGAAAGGCCAAGGTCTGCTTGAGTCCACCGGGCCGCTTCGGCAATCAGCTCGAGTGCGTCTTGTTCTGTAATGACATCAGGATCGTTGACGTTCAGATCTATGTCAGCTGAGTATCGGAATGTTGCGAAATGGACGAGACGTAGCGCCGTTCCGCCTTTGAGCGTCAGCTTCTCAGAACCTTCGATGGTGCTCAGACGCTGAATCAGATGAGTGAGCACGTAGTCCCGTTCGACTGTCTGGACCGCTACCTCCCCCTGTTCTGCGATTGCGGTTAGCTGGTTCAGAGTCAACATCAGACATTGACTGATAGCCCGATGAGATCAGCCGATACGGGATCCCACGCCACATTCCAATCCTGGTCTACCCACTGCGCCTTGCCCACATTGGACGGATCAACCGGGATCGGGGGTTTCGATATCCCAGCCTGGGAGTGGATTGCAGATGCGAATCCGTCTTGTCCGACCGCTCCAGCAATCGACCCGAGACGACGAAGGGCTGCGTAAGCATCGAGACGTTGCGCGTACTCGATGATGGTGGAGACATCGCTGATCTGAGCAAGACGAAGGGCGTCAGCAACTATGTCTACTCCCCCGATCAGATCGAGACGCCGCGCCGCGTCGATCAGAGACCGACTCATATTCGAAACGCGACAGTCATGTTCGACTTCGATCGCACCCACCTCCAGAAATTCGGGCAACTCCACTACCGGCCGCAGCCTGCGACCAGATACTTTCCGGTAACGCGTAGGCGACGACACGGCCAGCTGAACTTCGGACTGCGGATACAGGAGCAGGCTGTGATATTCGAGAGCTGTCAGGTACGCGATCCGATGGTCCCGACCGGCCACTATTGGGGACAGAGCAAGTAGAATGTCTTCGGTAGACGCGTGCGTCGCCAGTCTGCCTAACTCCCGTATGGCGTAATGACCCCGCGCGATGCGCTCGACAACCCCGTCACGAATCGCGCGCGACAACGCATTGGCAGCGCTCTGAGCCGTGCCGCTATAACGCTCGCGAAACTCAACAGTCGTAAAGACTCGCTGCTCTCGCGCAAGCGTATTGAGAGTGGATAGTGTCTTGTTCATTATCGCGTTATACACGCCTAACATGAATTGCGCGATAATAGTAGATGAACCCGCTGCTAGGTGCAAGCTATGCAGCCCTGGGAATGTGCGGATCAGGTAACAGAAGAAGCATCCGGTGACTTCTAGTTATCCTTCCCGTTCGTGACCAAGATGTTCACCCGGGCCGGTCGGGCAGCGATCCTCGACCGCAAGGCCTTCACGGAGGCCTTCTTCGATGGCGACGCCGCCGCCGATGGCGCGATCATCGTCGCCCTGGTGGGGGCAACCACCTATCTGGGCACCCTTCTTCGACTCGGAGCATTCGACTTCTTCTCCATAGCGAGACTCTTCCAGTCGGTGATTGCCGCGGTGATCTCCTGGCTGATCCTCGCCTTCGCCACCTGGTTCGTGGCCACCAGACTCTTTCAGGTCGACCAGTCGACCCCAGTCGATGATCGCCATGCACGGACTTGCGCCGCTACCTCTGATTCTGGAGATCTTTGGAAGCCTGGTCGGCGGTCTTGGCCTCATCTGGTATCTGGTGATCCTGGTACTGGCTACCCAGGAGGCGGCTGAACTGAAGATCAAGGACGCAGCCGTTTCGGTTCTCATCGGCTTCGCCGCAGCGGCCCTTCTTCGGGCTCTGATCGGAGTCCCGTTTGCCGTGCTCGGCGGTCTCTTCGGCTGATGCCGACCTATCGGCTGGATATCTCCTATGACGGGTCCGGGTTCAGCGGCTACGCGAAGCAGAACGGCCAGCGCACCATTCAGCGTGAACTCGAGTCGGCGTTGGAGACGGCACTTGGCGCCGCCTTGCGGACGTCGGTCGCCGGTCGCACCGATGCCGGTGTCCACGCCCGCGGTCAGGTGGTTTCCTTCGGCTACGACGGGAAAATCGAATACGCCAGGCTGCAGCGGTCGCTCAACGGGATGCTGGGCCCGGAGATCTCGGTGGCCGGGATCATCGAGGTGGAGGACGAATTCGATGCACGTTTTTCCGCCAGGTGGCGACGCTATCGATACCTCATGGATCCCCGGCCATCTTTGGATCCCCTGATCCGTCACATGGTGTGGCATGTGGGTCGAGCGGTGGAATTCGAGACGATGGCCGAGATCGCAGACGGGTTCGTCGGCGTCCATGACTTCAGCTCGTTTTGCCGCTCGGTCGAGGGCAAGAGCAATGTGCGAAACGTCGAGGAGGCGAAATGGGTGCAGAGGGAAGGTCTCTACGAGTTCCGGGTGAAGGCCAACGCTTTCTGTCACCAGATGGTGCGATCGATGGTCGGTTATTGCTATGACGTCGGCCGCGGATACGCCGAGAAGGGGCAAGTATCCGATGTGATCGAAGCCGGCGACCGGTCCCTGGTGGGAACGGTGGCCCCAGCACATGGGCTGACCCTGTGGGACGTCGGGTACTGAGGGCTCTGCAATAGCGCTACTCGATGTATTTGCTCAAGGACTTGCCGAGCGCCGCCGCGTGGTCGGCGTCGCGGGTTTCGACGGAGATCTCGATCGCAACCGGACCGAAGGGGAGTCCGAATCCTTCCCGGTGATGGTCGACATGCACGACGTTGCCGCCATGCTCGGAGATCAGCATGATGATCTCGGCGAGGCTCCCCGGTTGATCCGGGACAAGCAGCGTGAATCTGGCGAACCGGCCAGACGATTCGAGCCCGTGGCGAACCGCCTTGCCGAGAAGAAGTAGATCGATGTTGCCGCCGGACAGCACTATGCAGACCGGGCCGGGAGTGTCTTCAGGGATCAGGTTCTCCACCAAGGCAGCTACTCCCACTGCTCCGGCAGCCTCGACCATCAGCTAGGATCGCTCGAGGATCATGGTGAGAGCGGCCGTTGTCTGCTGGTCGTTCACCACAACGATGTCATCGACGTGGCTTTCGGTGATCTCCCAGACCATCTCGGACGGTACGGAGACGGCGATGCCATCGGCGACTGTGGGCACTCCTTTCGGATAGTCATGGACCAGCTCGCCCTTTTCTCTGCTCGCGGCGTAGACCGAGGCAGTCTCGATCTCGACACCGATCACCTTGACGCCCGGTTTCACCGAGTGGATGGCGAGGGCGGTTCCGGCGAGAAGACCGCCGCCCCCTGTGGGTACGACGACGGTTCCGACTTCGGGGAGTTGCTCGACGATCTCGAGCCCAAGCGAGCCCTGGCCGGCGATGATCAGCGGATCGTCATATGGATGGACGAAGCGGGCTCCCGTCTCCTCGGCATACTCCTGAGCTGCTTCAACCGCGTCGGCCAGAGAGTTGCCGACGAGCCTGACCGTGGCGCCGTAGTCCTCGGTGGCCTTCACCTTTGGAATGGGCGCCGTCCTCGGCATGAAGACCGTGCATGGCGAGCCGGAGAATGCCGCAGCCAGCGCCACTCCCTGGGCGTGATTGCCGGCCGATCCAGCTACAACAGGGCGGTCCTTCAGTCGACTCATCACGTTGAGCGCCCCACGGATCTTGAACGAGCCGGCCCGCTGCATGTTCTCAGCCTTTAGATAGACCTCCCGTCCGGACAATTCGGATAGCGAGTGGGATATGACCATGGGGGTGGTCGTGACCCGTCCCTCGAACCGGGACCGGGCATCGTTTATGTCGTCGATTGTGATCATTCCGATTGGCCTATAGGGGCTGGCCGTCGTAGCATATGACCTGGCTCCGCCGCTGAGCCGTTTCCCGAAACGGTCCCCAGTACTTCAGTTGTGCGAGGATTGACCCAGATGACGATGAACAAGACTTATTCGCCGAAGCCGGGTGACATCCAGCGTGTCTGGCACGTTGTCGATGCCACCGACCTTCCGCTCGGCCGACTCGCATCCGTAGTTGCCCAGATTCTGCGGGGCAAGCACAAGCCGACCTACGCACCCCATGTGGACGGTGGCGACTTCGTGATCGTCGTCAACGCCGAGAACATCGCGGTCACCTCCGACAAGAGTCAGTCCAAGATCTACTATCGCCACTCCGGTTACCCGGGTGGCATCAAGGCAGAGACCTTCGAGTCACTTCGGGAGCGTCGTCCCGAGGCGATCATCGAGCGGGCCATCAGGGGCATGCTCCCCAAGAACAAGCTCGGCCGTCAGATGATCAGAAAGCTCAAGGTCTACGCCGGTCCCGACCATCCCCACGAGGCTCAGAAGCCGGAGTTTCTCGAGCTGAACATCCGAAAGGTAGAGATCTGATGCCAAAGCCACTCGTGCAATCAACCGGTCGACGCAAGGCGTCGGTGGCGAGAGTCCGTTTCTTCGACGGCTCCGGCCAGGTTGTGCTCAACGGTCGACCGCTCGAGGACTTCTTTCCGACGATGGCCGCCCGAATGCGTGTCCTGGAGCCACTCAACCTGACTCAGACCCAGGGTCGCTACGACATCAACGCCACTCTCGAGGGTGGCGGCACGACAGGCCAGGCCGATGCCCTCCGTCTCGGGATCTCACGCGGTCTTCTCGAGCTCGATCCAGAGCTTCGACCGACTCTGAAGAAGGCCGGGATGCTCACCCGCGATTCCCGCATCGTGGAGAGCAAGAAGTACGGGCTCAAGAAGGCTCGTAAGGCCCCTCAGTACACGAAGCGCTAGATGTCGACCTCCGTCGTCTCCTCGACGAAGGGAAGCCCATTTTTGGCACCGACGGTGTCCGGGGCGCTGCCGGGTCTGAGCTGACACCCGAGCTGGCCCTGGAGATCGGCAGGGCAGCCGGCTCCTGGCTTCGCGGTGGACCGGTTCTCGTCGGTAGAGACACCAGAAGGTCGGGTTCGATGCTGTCGTCGGCACTTCAGGCAGGGATTCACGCTTCCGGCATCGACACGATCGATGTGGGCGTTATGCCCAGTGGCGGTATCAGCCATCTCACATCGGAGAGCGCAGCAACGATGGGAGCCATCGTGTCCGCTTCGCACAATCCGGCTCCGGACAACGGGATCAAGTTGCTCGCTGCCCGCGGCACCAAACTGGCAGACGAAGTCGAACGTGAGCTCGAAGACCGGCTCCGATCATCTGGATCCAATTCGGCGGTGGGACCGGCCATCGGCTTTCGTCTCCCCAGCAAGGACAGCTACCGGAGATACCTGAACCATCTCGTCGACATCTCGCGGTACTCATTCAGCGGATTGGAGGTTGCCCTGGATTGCGCCCACGGTTCGGCATACAAGGCGGCTCCGGACCTCTTTGACAGACTCAAGGCGGATGTAGTGGTGCACTGCGCCGAGCCTGACGGCACCAACATCAACGACGGTTGCGGCGCAACTCATCCCGAGTTCCTCGCCTCCCAAGCCGAAGGCCGCATCGGGCTTTGTTTCGACGGCGACGCCGATCGACTCATCGCCATCGACGAGGATGGCCGTGTCGCCAACGGTGACGTCATCATGGCGATCATCGCCCGCCACATGAAGGAGCAGGGAAAGCTCGAGAAGAACCTGGTCGTGACGACTGTCATGGCGAACCTCGGCTTCAGAAAGTCGATGGCCGAGGCGGATATCGAGATCGTGGAGACCCAGGTCGGCGATCGATATGTGATGGAGGCGCTGATGGAGCGCCGAGGGAATCTTGGCGGAGAGCAGTCCGGCCACATCATCTTCACCGACCACTGTCAGAGCGGGGACGGCCTGCTGACGGCTGTCCAGTTGCTCAACGTCGTGGCCGGCACCGGCAAGGAACTGCGTGAACTGCGTGCCGAGGCGATAACCGAATACCCACAGATTCTGGAGAATGTGCCAGTGGCCCTTATGGCCGATCTGAGCGATGCCGATGATCTCTGGGACGAGGTCAGAGATGTCGAGGACGAGCTTGGAGAGAACGGACGGGTGCTGGTGAGACCATCAGGGACCGAGCCTGTCGTCAGGGTCATGGTCGAAGCCTCTTCCGAAGGCGACGCCAGGAGCTACGCTGATCGTCTGGTAGCAGCGACAAAACTGTCGTTTGGAAAGGAGTAGACCCAGGTTCGAGCAATCGTGTGACAAACATTTCAAGCGCCTGGCCTCATCGATGAGATGGTGAGGTGACGAGGAGGAAGGTCATCGAAACATTCGGCGGATGCCTTCCCGGCCAGCCACGGTCGTCACGTGTGGGAGCAAACCCCGGAAGCGATTCCGGTACAGAAGCCCACACGTTGTGGTGCCGGTCATCGACCGGCTCTTGTCGCACGCGATCGCCCTGTGTCTCGGAAAGGAACGGATCGGACATGTGCGGAATAGTTGGATATGTCGGCCCTCAGGCCGTGTTGGATGTGCTGGTACCGGGTCTAGCCCATCTCGAGTATCGGGGTTATGACTCGGCAGGTGTCGCCCTCAACGATGGGAACACCCTGAGCGTCCTGAAGACGGCAGGGAGGATCGCCGATCTCGAACGAGTTATCTCAGATGAGGACATGCCGGAGGCAATCTCCGGTGTCGGTCATACCCGTTGGGCGACCCACGGGGCGCCGAACACGATCAACGCCCATCCCCATACCGATCCCAAGGGTGAGGTGGTGGTGGTGCACAACGGGATCATCGAGAACTGGGTCGAGTTGAAGCGGAAACTGATCGAGTCGGGACACGAGTTCGTCAGCGACACCGACACCGAGGTTGTTGCCCACATGCTTGGCGACCTCGCCGATTTGCCGTTGATCGAGGCGGTTCGCCGGGTGATGAATGAAGCCGAGGGGGCCCTGGCCCTCGCGGTGATGCGGCGATCCGACCCCGAGTTGATCGTTGGAGCAAGGCGCGGATCGCCCCTGGTCGTTGGGAGAGGAGATGGCGAGAACTATCTGGCATCGGACATACCCGCCTTTCTGGAGCACACCAGGGAGATGGTGATCATCGACGACGACCGGGTTGTCGAGATTCGCCCGACTTCGATTCGGCTGATCGACCTGGAGGGCAATGAGATCGAGCCCGAGCATCGCAAGGTGGAGTGGGACTTCGAGGCGGCCGAGAAGGGGGGTTTTCCGACCTTCATGCTCAAGGAGATCTACGAACAGCCCCATGCCATCGCCGACACCCTCGCCGGACGGGTGACGGACACGGGTCGGGTCGTTCTCAACGAGCTGGAGATGGATGCTGCGCTGCTTCGGGCGGTGGACAAGGTGTTCGTGGTCGCCTGTGGCACCTCGTATCACGCGGCGATGATGGCCAAGTACGCCATCGAGCGGTGGACCCGGCTTCCCGTAGAGATTGACATCGCCTCGGAGTTCCGATACCGGGACCCGGTGCTGGATGCGCGATCGC